>Ga0326727_10000697_pt1 | contig 135132 bp, 118 predicted proteins | sample MB2enrmetagenome_FD_207643 | JGI IMG/M metagenome (GOLD analysis project Ga0326727, IMG submission 207643) | Lab enriched peat soil microbial communities from McLean, Ithaca, NY, United States - MB29MY | ecosystem: Environmental > Terrestrial > Soil > Wetlands > Peat | place: USA: New York... | reverse complement strand
AATCGTCCGGTACTGTCAGGTGGGGTGGCTCCATTAGGGTGGCCATGACCTGGCTCCATTACCCCGGCCACGCTGTGGCCCCATTACCCCGGCCCTGGTTTGGCTCTATAGCGGTGGCCGCTGACACAGGCCATGAAAGGCGAAACCAACGTCTCCGAGCCCTTCGTCAGCCGGATAACCAATAAGCCGGTGTTCATCGTGGCCACGCCGGTGACCGCGGACGGCAAGACGGTGGGCATTCTCTACGCCCGGGTCGATCTGGGCAAATTTTCCGAAGACATGATCGATCCGGTGAAGGTGGGGCTGAACGGATATGCTTACGTGGTGGACAAGTCCGGCGTCGTGTTCAGCCATCCGGACAAAAGTCTCATTCTGAAGTTTAATATCGCCGACTACGACTGGGGCCGGAGCATGCTGGCCGGCCAGTCCGGCGTGGTCAGCTACGAACTCAACGGGCATAGCGTGTCGGCCATATATACCAAGGAGAAGAACACCGGCTGGCTGGCGGTGATCGCGGTTGACTCCTCGGACATCGCGGTCGCGTCGGCCACGGTCAGGAACGCAAGCCTGCTGGTCTGCGCTCTCGGCATTGTGCTGGTCTGCGCGGTTATCGTGCTGGTGCTGGGGCAGATGCTCAGATCGCTCGGCCAGTGCGTCATGTACGCGGAAACCGTGGCAAGCGGCTGCCTCGACTGCGTCCTTGATGTCATACGCAACGACGAGTTGGGCAGGCTCTCCCACGCCCTGCGGGTGATGGTGGAAAGCCTGCGCAAGATGATCGTCACGGCCGAGGGAAAAACGGCGGAAGCACAGGAACAGACCGAGCGAGCCCGACAGGCCACCGCCGAGGCCGAGCAGGCCAAAACACAAGCCGAACGCGCCAAAGCCGAGGGAATGCTCCAAGCCGCCGACAAGCTGGAAGGTGTTGTGGAAATCGTAACCTCGGCATCGCAAGAACTTTCTGCCCAGATCGAAGAGTCAAGCCGTGGATCTGAAGAACAATCCAGTCGCGTGGCCGAAACCGCCACGGCCATGGAAGAGATGAACGCAACCGTTCTCGAAGTTGCCAAAAGCGCCTCCAATGCCGCCCAGACAGCGGACCAGGCAAAAGCTAAGGCGGAAGAGGGCTCAAGTATTGTCAGCCAAGTCGTCAAGGGCATCGATGAAGTGCGGCATCAGGCCCAGGAAATGATGGCCGACATGGGCAGCCTGGGCCAGCAGGCCGAAGGCATCGGGAATATCATGAACGTCATATCCGACATTGCGGATCAGACCAACCTGCTGGCGCTGAACGCTGCCATTGAAGCTGCCCGCGCCGGCGATGCCGGCCGGGGGTTTGCCGTCGTTGCTGATGAAGTGCGTAAACTCGCCGAGAAAACCATGACCGCCACCAAGGAAGTGGGTGACGCCATCCGGGGGATTCAAGACGGCACCAAGAAAAATATCGGCAACGTGGAGCGCTCCGGAAAGACCATCGAACAAGCCACCGTGCTGGCGGGCAAATCCGGCGAAGCCCTGAAGGAAATAGTTTCCCTGGCCGAATCGACCTCCGATCAGGTCCGCTCCATTGCCACGGCCTCTGAACAGCAGTCTTCGGCCAGCGAAGAGATCAACCACAGCATCGAGGATGTAAGCCGGATTTCCTCCGAAATCTCGGATGCCATGAGCCATTCAGCCCAGGCAGTGGGCGAACTGGCCAACCAGGCTCAAACGCTCAAGAACCTGATCGCGGAAATGCAGGCCGAGGGTGGTGAGAGCATGCCGCGGTGACCTGCCCCCAAAAAACCGGATCAGGTCGGGAGGGTTGGCCATGCCAGAGGCAGCGCACTTTCACACCTGGGCTGTCCCTTCTGGTTCACGGCTTTGCCTGATTTGATTTTAAGCGAAGCATGAACCAGCAGTGGCGCAGCATCAGGATGGCGTTCCAGGTCAGGAAGAAGGAGCTGACGGCAAAGAGGACGCTTTCGATGTTTTCGGTATTGATGATAGTATTGGGTACCTTGATGCAGGCGACGCACATTTCCATGAACAGGCCCAGCAGCAGGTAGCACAGGCCGTATTCGTGGCAGAGGTGGTCCACCCGTTCCTGGAGGCTGGTCTCAAATGCCGGGTAAAGCCTGAATATCCGCATGAAAGCCTGACGTTCCTCCACAGCAACGCCATATCCGATCAAAATGACGCCCAAGTATTCGGAGGTGTCTTCCAGTTCGAGCACGTTGCCCGTGCCATGGAAGATCATCGGCAGCGTGACCCATAGGGATAGCGCGCTCACGAATATCAGCAGCGCATTGAAGACGACAAGGCCGTACCTCCCGGTGAGGACGAGGAGCATTTTCTCCCGCAACGTGGACTTGGATCCTAAACTCATGACACCTCCCGTGCGCTCATTCTTTGATCTTGTGGACTGAGCTTCAACCAGCCTTTATACTCGCCCCAATGTTAATCAACTCTAAAAATTCCAGGCAAATAGACCGCCCATCCCCCCCTGTGGTGAAAAGCCTCTTTTCCTCAACTCAAATAGCGTGTCCACAATCCGGACAAAGGCATTACCAAAAAGAGTGCCGGAATCATATTGGCCACCGGAAACTGCTTGATTCCGCAAATGCGAAAGCCTGTTGCCAGCATGATAAGACCGCCGCATGCTGAAAAGTCAGCTGTCATAGTCGGGGTGGTCAAAGGCAGGATCAGGGCTGCCCCGAAAAAGAGAGAAATCTGGATGATGAATTGCGGAATCACCAGCGTGGCGACGGTATATCCCAGCGAGGCTGCAAATATGGCCGCGGTGAACAGATCCAGTATGGCTTTTGCAATGAGCAAGGTGGGGTCGCCGGTCATACCCTCGCTCATGGCCCCGTAAATTCCTGTGCCGCTCATACAGAAGAGCACCATGATGGCCACGAACTTCTCCAAAAATTCTTCCTGGCTCAGATTGCCCGTGGGCTTGATCAATTTTTCGATGAGCTTTCGGGTGCGGCTCGCCACCTTCTGGATGCCGGTCTCCAACTGCACTAACTCTCCGACGAGGGAACCAAGCACCAAGGCCAGAACCAAGGGCGCCAGGGACTTCACCCTGACGATCATGGCAACGCCAAGTCCCATGGAGGCGCAACCGAACACCATCGGCATGCGGTTACGTAGGTTTTTGCTGAGCCTTGAGCCCAGGAAGGCCCCGACCAAGCTGCCCACGAACACCGTTGCTCCGTTAACGTACGGGCCAAGCATAATATCTCCTTGGGAGCGCGATGAATCCCGAGACCGGGCCTCCTCGCGCAGATCGTCTTGCTACTCATGGAGTGACGGGGTAAAATTCGTCAGGGCGGCAAGAGAGCTTCGTTAATCTTGATAAAAAATCACAAAAAATTCTGGAACTCGCATCAAATATACACCATTAAAACGACATAAAACTACTTTTCCCGTGTTATTCTTCCCCAGTCGTGCCAAATTCAACGGGAGTTTTTGTGTAGAATACGCGCACGCCTTCTTTTTTTATCTGCATAAACAATCGTTCTGCTTCATCGGCGCTAACAGCCATTACCACCTGCAATGGCTGATCATCCAGATCGAAATAACTCGACGAATGGAAGCGCCCATCATGACCGAAACCTTCAGTTCCAGTAAACAGGGTTGCTCCGCGAATGCCAAGCTGTTTTGCTTTTTCAACAAGCCACTCAGCCAGCAGCGTATTGCCATGTTCTCGACTTTGTTGTGTAAAGAATGTCAATTGGTAGCCCTGCATAATGACTTTCCTTTGTTCATCATCACCAAGCCCTCACGATCGGAGCGATGCGAAGACAGGCCGTCAGCAGTGAGCCGATTGCGGAAACGGTGAAGATCAAGCTGAGTGTAAACAGTCCTTTATTCCTTATGAGTCCCCGGCGCAAGCAACGCACCGAGCGAGCAGAGCTCCAATGGAGTCCTATCATCAGGGACAGCCCCGGCCCCCCGGCCCGCCTCCAATCCACCTTCACGCCGGCGCCCCCCTGATGCAATCCCTCCGGCTCCCCTTTGGCCCCGCCCTTAACGCAAAACGCCCCTATCCTTCTGCGACCTTCCCCCGTTTCAACGCGGCGCCCCCTCAAGAGACCCGTAATATTATTAATGGGAGCAAAAAATTTCGTAATTTTTGTGTTCCCGTTTATAAGTACGGCCCCGCTCTTGGCGGGGACTAGCGGTGTCCGCCGCGAGGAGCACAAAGTTGAAAACTGTGTGCTCCAAGTAATAATGCGCGAAATGACCGGAAAAGCGGGGTGAAAATTCAAAGGATGGCGGGTTGCCGAGGCAACTATGCGGTATTGCGTTTGGTCTTGGATTTGCGAGAGAATGGATCCAACCGGGGAAAGAGGAAAGGCAAAGATGCTCCGGGAGAGCAAGTACCGGTCACCATCGCCCCGTACCTGCCGAGGAGAGCTTGCGACGACAAAAACGAACGATCCGTATCTTGGACATCGCGTGATTCAAGCGCGATACGACTTGCGGTTCGCTGCGCCTACCGGCTCTCGACGCACTTGAGCGCCAAATCCGCCAATATTTCCCTGGCCATCTTCTCGGTCTGGGGTTTGGGGAACTGGCCGTCGGCCCGCACGGATTTTCCTTTGTGAAGGGTTTCCTGGGTAATAAGCGATGAGAACAGATACACGGGGATGTGCGCCAGGGCCGGGTCATCCTTGATGGACTGACAGAGGGAATACCCATCCATCACCGGCATCTCCAGGTCGGAAATCACCACGGTCACAAGGTCCGTGACAGAGCAGCCTTTCTCCCTGGCCTCCGCCACCTTGGCGTTCAAAATGTCCAAGGCCGCCTTGCCGCTGTCCGCCGATTCCACACTGAATCCCTCGTCCTGCTCCAGGGCATGCTTGACCATGCGCCGCACCAAGGCCTGATCGTCCACATGAAGCACGTTGATCTTGCAATCCGATTTAATGCCAGATGAAACGCCAAAAAAGTCTTTCCCAGACTGTGGATTGAGTTCGATGACGATCTTTTCCAAGTCAAGAATAAATACGATGTGGCCCTCAAGATTCACGAGACCGGTAAATGCATTTTGGGAATATTCGTTGATGTGTTTGTTCGGTTGCTCTATATCAGCCCAGCTCATGCGATAGATTCTGGTGATACCGGAAACCAGAAAGGCGGTCGTCAATTGGTTGAACTCGGTGATAATCAATTTTTGCGTGTCACTGGCGATCTGATCCTGTTCAAGATATCGGGCCAGAGCCACCACGGGCACCACTTTATCCCGGTCCTTGAAGTGGAACGCTCCCCAGACTGACGGATGCGCGCAGGAAGGTGGACGCATGGACTGCTCCGGCAGACGGGTGATTTTGAGCACCTTCGCCACGTTAATACCGTAGAATGCCCGGCAGACAGAATCACTTAGCTGAAGATCAAGATAAAAACACATGATCTCCACTTCATTGGTGCCGACTTCTGTCAGAGCCAGATGTTTACTGCTGCTCATATGCGCCTGTCCTTCGAATCTTTTTTTTTACGATGGATCAGTGCTGTTTTTCGTTACCTTAGCAAAATGTTTCAATCAACTTGCCTGGGATGTCAACCAAACAAAAGACCATCCCGCCGCCGTGCCAGAACGCCCCCCCGGGACCAGGGGCGCTTGTGTGATTCCCAAGTGTTGCCCCCCCCCGCGGCTTTTCGGATCGAAAGGAGATATTTCCGAATTTTTTTCTTGATGATCCCGGTAATCCTGCTACAATAAAATCCCCCTCATCTCCCGAGGGAATATATTTTTGCTGGGGGTCACATGAAATGCAAGGACTGTATCCACTTCCAGCAGGCGCTGGAAAGAATTTTCTGGGTCAACAACCACATCGCATTCAAGTGCCCGGCGACGGGGAAATATTCGATGGATAAATGGGGAGCCACGAACTCCTGCCTGGAATTTCGCCTTGTCCAGGCGAGCGGCGGCCCGGAGGGGATAAAGTCGGATCCTGCCGCGCTTTTGGTTCCAAGTCCGAAATTATCAGCCATTGACCAGGCACTCTCGCAATCAACATCAACCAACGGCCAAGAGGTTCCAAGACTCATGACAAGGAAAACAAATCGCAAATCAGCGACCAAGCAGGCGACGGAGGAAGTCGAAGTCAACACGATCACCGGCATCGTCTGCACTGCCAACAGGGACCTGGCGCGTGACAAAGCGCACGCTCTCGTGCTGCACTACTACCGAAAGGGCGTGCGTGACGTTTCACAGATTGGCTTCATGATTTTGATGAGCCCGGAAAAACCGCTGAGATTGCCCAGTGATCCGCTAACAAAATCAAGGCAACATCATCATGTTGAAAGTATTTATCCTGGAACCAATAAAATACCAAGACCATAAAAACAACTAAACACTAGACGATAATGGGCATAAGAGTATGAATCTATGCAAAACTAAAACATATATCTGAATTAATATTGGCATAATGAAATGGCTATACACCATATAACTACATGACTACAGATGATTTCTTTCATTGTTTTGCCATACATCATGCCAAATAACTCATTATTGCAGGTATTTTCATGGTAATAAAAATAACTCTGGCATATTTCAAGGATTAACAGGCAATTCATGGTCATGATTTGAAAGTGATCCGCCCGTTTCGAGCTGGACAGTACGATCACTTTTGTGTCATGAGCGCGGCAAGGATTTACAATGATTGAACAGAAGTACTCCGCTTGCATCCTTCGCGGTAAAATCAGGCGGCTTTTCACCGTTCACTTCCGGAAGGGTTATTTGGTGCGGCAACTCCGCTCCCGCCAGGGCGATTGCCACCAATGCGGAACCTGCTGCAATTTTACGATCGCCTGTCCGATGCTGACAAGGGACAGGCTGTGCCTTGTTTACGGAAAGTGCCGCCCCAAGGCCTGCCGGGTCTTCCCTATCGACCAGAATGACCTCGACGACGTGGCCGCCTGCGGCGGCGTGTGCGGATACCGATTCGACGACCCGCCCGCTCAGACGAGACATTGAGAGTTCATCTCGCGAGAAGGCCGGATGGAGGTCACGCTCCGAGGCTTGGTCGACAATCCAATCCGGCGAAGTTGCCCAAGCCTGTGCTGTGGATCGTACGGGAACCGGGTGAAATCTGGCTGCCCGTCGCAATAGGGAAAACGGAGACCTCCCCATGGGTCCAGGACTTTTCGAACTGGTACACCTGCCCATCCTCCTGGTCGTTGTCGTTTTGCTCTTAGGCCCGGCCAGGCTCGCCAAGATCGGCCGCTATCTCGGCGGGAAAATAAAAGATTTCAAGAAGGCTATGTCCAAACCGAGGAGGTAACGCCTCTCTGGAGAGAACAGCCCTGCCATAACAACAACTGGAGAAGATATGAAAGAGAGCCCTGCAACTCCTCGAGTTGAATCTGCTGTCGGTGAGGATGCGCCTCGCCATTTACGCTATCATTCGCCTTATGACCATCTTAGCTCTGTATTTGGAAATGATTGGTTCGCGCTCAAAGCCGAGGCTTTCGCCCGTTTTTTCGGGACACCGGTATTTCTTGTCGCACAAACTGTTATTGTTGCGATCTGGATAGTCATGAACGTCGTTGGACCATATCAATTCGACATCTATCCATTCATTCTGCTCAATCTCGCTTTCAGTCTCCAGGCCGCTTATGCCGCTCCGCTCATTCTTCTGGCACAATCAAGGCAGGCTGATCGAGATAAAGCGCACACCGACGCCGATGCCCAACATCGCGAAGCTCTCGCCAGCGCTGCCGAGCAACGCCAGATACTGGCCGCGCAACAGGCTTCACAGATAATGGAATTGCTCCAACAGAACACCCAGTTAACGGAAATGGTAAAGAATCTCAGCCAGCGCATCGAAACGCTGACCATCGAGATGCACAACAAAGTCATCCCGGTCGATACCCAATAAGAACCGGTCGGCCTCGCTGATCCGCCGATTTCTGCTGGCCGCGGCGTGGATCGCTTCCAAGCCGCCCATATTCACCGCATTGCAAAAGTTGAGCTTCCGGCTTGATTATAAGATTCAAGGCGCCAGCGGTTTTGGTTTTGGGTCACCCGATTCCCCCCCGAGCGCATCGAGCAGGGGGCGCGCCAAGTCGGCGAAAACGCGCCAGCGCCCCACCGAGCTTGCGTACAGCGGCCGGCGCACCTGCGTGGCGCTTGCCGTGCGCACCAGCCGTTGGTTTTGGTGAAAGGCCAGGCAACGCTCGTCCCAGTCCAGACCGCAATGGTCGATAATGCGGCGCGCCTGTCCCTCCAAATCGGCCACCACGTCCTCATAGCGCACCTCAAGCATGATCCCCGGCGGCAGGACCTGGCGCCAATGCTCCATAAGCCCCTCATAGGCGCGGTAAAACCGCCCCAACTCCGCGAGGTCGTAAGTGTAGGGCAACTCATCCGTGAAGAGTTTGGAAAAGCAGGACAGGCAGGTGTCGACCGGATCGCGGCGGACGTGGACAATCCGGGCTCCGGGCAGAGCCATATGGATCAGGCCGAGCCGCAGGAAATTGTCCGGCAATTTGTCCACGATGCGCGCCGCCGACGGGGCGTATGCCCGCAATCCGTCGAGGTAGGCGGCGCCAAGACGCCCCAATCTCTCCCTTGACAGAACGGCGACCGCTTCGGGAAAGGCGACGCCGCCGGCGGCCGGTTCCAGGGCATCCGCCAACCGCTGCAGGTCCAGCAACTCTCCGGCGCCGAACACCTGGGGATGGCTGGCCAGGATCTGCTCCACCAAGGTCGTTCCCGAGCGGGGCATGCCCACGATAAAAACCGGCAACCGGGAGGACGATCCGGCCTCAGGACCGGCGGTCAGAAGCTCGACAGTGAAGACGGACCGGATGCGTTCGAACAGGGCCAGGGTGCCCGCCTCGTCGTAGTCGAGGCGGCTTCGCTTGAGCCGGTTCCCGGCCAGCAGGTGGCGGAACGATCGTTCCTGCTGGCCACAGCCTCCATACACCGCGCCGAGGGCGAAATGCAGCTCGATCCGGTCGGCTTCGGGAAGCCCGGCCATGTTCGCGGCGAGTTCCTCCATGCGCCGCAAATGCGGGCTGTCCGGTGTGATGCGCCCGGTGTCGGCAAGCATGCGATAAAAAGCGCCTCGCTCTGGAGCGAGTCCGACGGCCTTCTCAAAGAGAAGATAGGCCTCGTCCAGACGGCCGGACACCGTCAAGGCGACCCCGAGATTCGAGCAGGCGTCGGGGTAATCCGGCTTCAGATCGAGAGCGGCCCGGTAGCAGGCCACGGCCTCGTCCAGCTGGCCTTGTTCCTGGAGCGCATTGCCGAGGTTGTAAAGGGCGTCAGGGTAACCTGGCTTGATGCGCAGGGCTTCGCCGTAGCTGGCGATCGCCTGCTCCAGCTTGCCTTGTTCCTTCAGCGCATTGCCGAGGTTGTTGAGTGCGTCCGGATAATCAGGCGCAAGGCGCAGGGCTTCGGTGTAGCTGGCGACGGCCTCCTCCAGCTTGCCTTGTTCCCTGAGCGCATTGCCGAGATTGTTGAGCGCGTCCGGGTAATCGGGCTTGATACGCAGGGCGGCGGCGTAGCTGGCAACGGCCTCCTCCAGCTTGCCTTGTTCCTTGAGCGCGGCGCCGAGGTTGTTGAACGCCTGATGGTAATCGGGCGCAAGGCGCAGGGCGGCGGCGTAGCTGGCGACGGCCTCCTCCAGCTTGCCTTGTTCCTTGAGCGCGGTGCCGAGGTTGTTGAGCGCCTGGTAATAATCGGGGTTGAGGCGCAGGGCTTCGCCGTAGCTGGCGATAGCCTCATCCAGCTGGCCTTGTTCCTGGAGCGCAATGCCGAGGTTGTTGAGGGCTTGGTGGAAATTGGGCTTAAGGCGCAGGGCTTCGGTGTACCTGGCGACGGCCTCGTCCAGACGGCCTTGTTCCTGGAGCGCGGCGCCGAGGCTGTAAAGGGCCCCGGGGTTATGCGGATTGAGCTCGATCGCGGCGCCGATCTCTTGTATCCCGGCGTCCCTGCGGCCGGTCTGTAATAAGAGGGTTCCACGAAAGTATAAAACATCGGCATTCGCCGGATCGAGTTCGAGAATTTGCGTATATGCCCGCTCCGCCTCAGCCAATCGGCCGGCCCGGTGGTGGGCAAGTCCGGCCGCAATCAGTTGCTGGACTTTGTGGCCGCCGCCTGCTCGGGCCGGGTTTGCGACCTCCCGCCCGTGCTTTCTCTCCGCCTTTTTGCTCATATTCTCTTCACCACCCGCGCGGCCCGCATCTCAAACCGTTGGCCGAGTTGGACGGACGTGCCCGAAAATAGGCCCCCCGCTGCAAGTCTTCAACCTACCCGCTTTCCCCCCGCAACGCATCAAGGAGGGGACGAGCCAAGTCAGCGAAAACGCACCAGCGGCCCACCGAACTTGCGTACAGCGGCCGGCGCACCTGCACGGAGCTCGCCGTGCGCACCAGCCGTCGATTCAGGTGAAAGGCCAGGCAACGCGCATCCCAGGGCAGGCCGCAATGGTCGATAATGCGGCGCGCCTGTCCTTCCAAATCGGCCACCACATCCTCATAGCGCACCTCAAGCATCACCCCCGGCGGCAGGACCTGGCGCCAATGTTCCATAAGCCCCTCGTAGGCGCGGTAAAACCGGCCCAATTCCGCCAGATCGTACGTGTAGGGCAACTCGTCCGTAAATAGTTTGGAAAAACAGGACAGGCAAGTGTCGACCGGATCGCGGCGGACGTGGACGATCCGGGCTCCGGGCAGGGCCATATGGATCAGGCCGACGCGCAGGAAATTGTCCGGCAATTTGTCCACGATGCGCTCAACCGACGGGGCGCGCGTCCGCAATCCGTCGAGGTAGGCGTCGCCAAGGCTTCCCAATCTCTCTCGCGACAGGACGGCAACCGCCTCGGGAAATGCCGCGAGGCCAGCGGCCGGTTCCAGATTACCCGTCAACCGTGGCAGATCCATCAACTCTCCGGCGCCGAACACCTGGGGATGGCTGGCCAGGATCTGCTCCACCAAGGTCGTTCCCGAGCGGGGCATGCCCACGACAAAGACCGGCAACCGGGAGGGCGATCCGTCCTCGGGATCGGCGGCCAGAAGCTCGGCGGTGAAGACAGACCGGATTCGCTCGAACAGGGCCAGGGCGCCCGCCTCGTCGTAAGCGATGCGGCCTCGCTTGAGCCGATTCCCGGCCAGCAGGTGGCGGAACGACCGTTCCTGCTGGCCACAGTCCGCGTATACGGCGCCGAGCGCGAAATGCAGTTCCATCCGGTCAGCTTCGGGAAGCGCGGCCATGTTCGCGGCGAGTTCTTCCATCCGCCGTAAATACGGGCTGTCCGGTGTGATGCGCCCGGTATCGGCAAGCATGCGGTAGCAAGTTCCCCGCTCTGGAGCGAGTCCGACGGCGACCTCGAAGGCGTGGTAGGCCTCGTCCAGACTGCCGGACACCTTCAAGGCGACTCCCAGATTGAGGTGGGTGTCGGGATGGTCCGGCCTCAGATCGAGAGCGGCGCGGTAGCAGGCAATGGCCTCGTCCAGTTTGTCTTGTTCCTGGAGCGCATTGCCGAGGTTGTTGAGGGCGTCCGGGTAATCGGGCATAAGGCGCAAGGCTTCAGAGTACCTGACGATAGCCTCGTCCAGCTTGCCTTGCTTTCTGAGGGCGGTGCCGAGGTTGTTGAGCGCTTGGTGGTAATCCGGCTTGAGGCGCAGGGCTTCGGAGTACCTGGCGACGGCCTCGTCGAGATGGCCTTGTTCCGTGAGCACGGTGCCGAGGTTGTAGAGGGCATCCGGGTAATCGGGCTTAAGACGCAGGGCGTCGGAGTACTTGGCGGCGGCTTCGTCCAGATGGCCTTGTCCTTTGAGCGCGGTACCGAGGTTGTTGAAGGCCCGTGGATTGTGGGGATCAAGTTCAACAGCGGCGCCAATCTCTTGTATCGCGGCATCCCAGCGGCCGGTTTGTGAAAATACCGTTCCACGAAGATATAAACCGTCAGCGTTCGCCGGATCGAGTTCGAGAGCGCTGGTATATAACCGCTCCGCCTCCGCCCATCGTCCGGCCTGATGGTGCGCGAGCCCGGCCACGAGCAGTTGCTGGACTTTCCCTTCGCCGCTTGCGCGGGCCGCTTTGCGGGCTGGGCTTGCGGCGACCCGCCCGGGTTTTCTCTTCACCTTTTTTCCCATCTTCTCTCCATCACCCGCGCGGCCCAATACCCCGTGCCGAAAATCTTCAATCTAACCGCTTTCCCCCTGCAGCGCATCGAGCAGGGGACGCGCCATGTCCGCAAAAACGCGCCAGCGACCCACCGAACTTGCGTATAGCGGCCGGCGCACCTGCGCGGCGCTCGCCGTGCGCACCAGCCGTTGGTTTTGGTGAAAGACCAGGCAACGCTCATCCCAGGGCAGGCCGCAATGATCGAGAATGCGGCGCGCCTGTCCTTCCAAATCGGCCACCACCTCCTCGTAGCGCACCTCCAGCATCACCCCCGGCGGCAGGACGTCACGCCAATGCGCCATAAGCCCCTCATAGACGCGGTAAAACCGCCCCAACTCAGCCAGATCGTAAGTATAATGCAACTGGCCCGTAAACAATTTGGAAAAACAGGACAGGCAGGTGTCGACCGGATCGCGGCGGACATGGACGATCCGGGCCCGCGGCAGGGCCATATGGATCAGGCCGATCCGCCTAAAATTGTCCGGCAATTTGTCCACGATGCGCGCCGCCGACGGAGCGTGCGCCCGCAATCCGTCGAGGTAGGCGTCGCCAAGACGCCCCAATCTCTCTCCCGGCAGGACGGCAACCGCCTCGGGAAATGCGACGCCGCCCGCGGCCGACTCCAGATCATCCGTCAATCGTGGCAAATCCATCAACTCTCCGGCGCCAAACACCTGGGGATGGCTGGCCAGGATCTGCTCCACCAAAGTCGTTCCCGAGCGGGGCATGCCCACGACAAAGACCGGCAACCGGGAGGGCGTCCCGCCCACGGACCCGGCGGCCAAAAGCTCGGCGGTGAAGACGGACCGGATGCGCTCGAACAAGGCCAGGGTGCCCGCCTCGTCGTAGTCAACGCGGCCTCGCTTGAGCCGATTCCCGGCCAGCAGATGGCGGAACGACCGTTCCTGCTGGCCACAGTCCGCGTATACGGCGCCGAGCGCGAAATGCAGTTCCATCCGGTCGGCTTCGGGAAGCGCGTCCAAGTCCGAGGCGAGTTCTTCCATCCGCCGTACATGCGGACCAGCCGGGGCGACACGCCCGGTATCGACGAGCATCCGGTAGTAAAGGCCTTGCCTGGGAGCAAGCCCCACGGCCCTCTCGAAGACGCAGTAGGCCTCGTCCAGACGGCCGGAAACCGTCAAGGCGACTCCGAGATTGAAACAGGCGTCGGGGGAGTCCGGCTTCAGATCGAGAACGGCCCGGTAGTAGGCCAAGGCCTCGTCCAGACGGCCTTGTTCCTGGAACGCATTGCCGAGGTTGTAGAGGGCATCAGGGTAATCGGGCTTAATACGCAGGGCGTCGGAGTACCTGGCGATGGCCTGCTCCAGCTTGCCTTGCTCTTTGAGCGCATTGCCGAGGTTGTTGAGCGCTTGGTGGTAATCCGGCTTGAGGCGCAGGGCTTCGCCGTAGCTGACGACGGCCTCGTCCAGACGGCCTTGTGCCGTGAACGCATTGCCGAGGTTGTTGAGCGCGTCCGGGTTATCGGGCGTAAGGCGCAGGGCTTCGCCGTAGCTGACGACGGCCTCGTCCAGACGGCCTTGTTCTTTGAGCGCGGTGCCGAGGTTGTTGAGCGCGTCCGGGTTATCGGGCGCAAAGCGCAGGGCTTCGCCGTAGCTGGCGATGGCCCCGTCCAGCTGGCCTTGTTCCTGGAGAACATTGCCGAGATTATTGAATGCTTGGTGGAAATCGGGTTTGAGGCGCAGGGCTTCGGTGTAGCTGGCGGCGGCCTCCTCCAGCTTGCCTTGTCCTTTGAGCGCGTTGCCGAGGTTAAAGAAGGCCCAGGGGTTGTTGGGATTGAGTTCAATAGCGGCGCCAATCTCTAGTATCCCGGCATCCCCGCGACCGGTCTGGGAAAATACGGTTCCACGAAGATACAACGCATCGGCATTCGCCGGATCGAGTTCAAGAGCGCTTGCATAGAGTTTCTCCGCCTCCGCTAATCGGCCGGCCTGGTGGTGCGCGAGCCCGGCCGCAATCAGGTGCTTGACTCTATAATCGCCGCTTGACCGAGCCGGTTCGCGGGCTGGGCTTCCAGGGGCCTGGCCGGGCTTTTTCGTCACCTTCTTGCTCATCTTCTCTCCATCACGTCCCAAACGTCCCCGCCGCACGTGTTCAACCTACCCGCTCCCCCCGCAACGCATCGAGCAGGGGACGAGCCAAGTCGGCGAAAACGCGCCAGCGGCCCACCGAACTTGCATACAGCGGCCGGCGCACCTGGGCGGCGCTCGCCGTGCGCACCAGCCGTTGATTTTGATGAAAGGCCAGGCAACGCTCGTCCCAGGCCAGGCCGCAGTGGTCGAGAATGCGGCGCGCCTGCCCCTCCAAATCGGCCACCACGTCCTCGTAACGGACCTCGAGCATTACGCCCGGCGGCAGGACGTCGCGCCAATGCGCCATGAGTCCTTCATAGGCGCGGTAAAACCGTCCCAACTCCGCCAAATCATAGGTGTAGTGCAACCGGCCGGCAAACAAGATAGAAAAGCAGGACAAGCAGGTGTCAACCGGATCGCGGCGGACGTGAATGATCCGGGCCTGCGGCAGGGCCAGATGGATCAGGCCGATCCGCAGAAAATTGTCCGGCAATTTGTCGACGATGCGCGCAGCCGAAGGGGCTTTTGCCCGCAATCCGTCGAGGTATGCGGCGCCCAGACGCTCCAATCTCTCCCTCGGCAAAACGGTAACCGCCTCGGGAAACACGACGCCGCTCTCGATCTGTCTGAAGGACCGCACCAAATGCGGCAGATGCAACAACTCTCCGGCGCCAAACACCTGGGGATGGCTCGCCAAAATTTGCTCCACCAGCGTTGTCCCCGAGCGGGGCATTCCCACGACAAAAACCGGCAACGGGGATGGAACCCCGGTCTTCGGTCCGCAGGCCAGAAGCTCCGCGGTGAAGACCGCCCGGATGCGGTCGAACAAGGCCAAGGTTTCCGCCTCATCGTAGTCAATGCGTCTTCGCTTCAGCCGATTCCCGGCCAGGAGGTGGCGAAATGACCGTTCCTGGTCGCCAAGGTCCGCGTATACGGCGCCGAGCGCGAAATGCAGTTCCATCTGATCGGCTTCGGGAAGCGAGTTTATGTCCGAGGCGAGCTCTTCCATGCGCCGTAAATAAGGGCTGCCCGGTATGATACGCCCGGTGGCGGCGAGCAGCAGGTAGGAAAGCCCCCGCCTGGGCGCAAGCCCTATGGCCGTCTCGAAAACGCGGACTGCCTCGTCGAAACGGCCGGACACCGTCAACGTATGCCCCAAGTTCAAGTAGGCGTCGGGGGAGTCCGGCTCAAGATCGAGAGCGGTCCTGTAGCAGGCCACCGCCTCGTCGAGTTTGCCTTGTTCTTGGAGCACATTTCCAAGGTTATTCAGGGCCGCCGGGTAATCGGGCTTGATGCGCAGAGCTTCAGTGTACCGCTCGCTTGCTTCATCCAGCTTGCCTTGTTTTTGGAATACACTTCCGAGGTTGTAGAGGGTGTCAGGGTAATCGGGCTTGATGCGCAGGGCCTCAGTGTATCGAATGACGGCTTCGTCGAGTTTGCCTTGTTCTTGGAGCACGTTTCCCAGGTTGATAAGGGCGTCCGGGTAATCAGGTTCGATGCGCAGAGCCTCAATGTATCGAGATTCTGCTTCATCAAGTTTGCCTTGTTTTTGAAATATATTTCCAATGCTGTTCAATGCTTGGTAAAAATTGGGCTTGATGCGCAGGGCCTCGGTGCACCTGACCAATGCATCGTCTAGCTTGCCTTGTTTTTGGAACGCCATGCCAAGGATATAAATGGCCCACGGATCATTTTGATTCAGTTCAATAGAATGGCGAAGATCTTGTATCGCGGCATCACTGCGTCCAGTTTGGAAAAATAAGGTTCCACGAAGATAGAGAACATAAGAATTTTTCGGTTCCCGTTCGAGAGCGTTTGTATAGAGTTGCTCCGCCTCCGCCAATCGGCCGGCCCGCTGATGGGCGAGCCCGGCCACGATCAGTTGCCGCGCGTTGTGATCATCACGCGGGTGCGCCGGAATGCGGGATTGGCTCCCGGCGTCCCGCCTTTGCATCTTCTTCACCTTTTCGTACCCCTGTTTTCCGTCGATATCCCGCGTAGGCCGCTTTTTAAGATATTGTGAACAGAAACGAGCATTTAAACAACGGGATATTTCGATCGATAACGGGAAAAGTAGCGGTATGCCGCTGGAACAAAAGAAGATATTGTGTCAACCGCCATCTTCCGCTTGTCAGCATCAATCGATTCCGGCCGAGGTTCCGGGGCAAGACCATATTGACGGGCAAGGCTCAGGAGGGAAACGAGTAGCCCGCCGTTGTCAGCATCGTTGAAAAGCTCTTGCCAGGCTTCGCCGCCGATCTGAACCCCCCGCATAAACCCCTCGGCCCATTCATTTCCAATCAAGCAGTCATCCTCACCGTCGCGCCGGACAGGGTTGTACGCCCCATCCGACTTGAGGCGGCCGGCAATCGAATTCCAGTGCCGGATGACCAGTTTGGAATAGCTCTTGGCCTCCTCCAGGGTCGTAAACTCGTGGTCCTCGCCCCAGATGCGGGGAAAAAAGACGCTGGGCATCACAACCTCCGGGGAACAGGCCAGGGCGGCGAAAAACCCGTCGAGCATCTCGATGTGCATCGCCCCGGGGATGGACTCCAGGTACCTTCCCAAGTCGTCCAATTCGGCGTCATTGAGAGACGCGTGCAAAGAGTGGTGCACGTTTGTCCCCGCTGAAAGTTTTGTTCCCTCAGGGGTTTGCGGAGGGAGCCTCCGTCGCAAGCCGGGTGGAGAGGGCCAACCCGCCGCGAAGAAACGATTCGGTCTTTTCGATTTTTATCACCTGTATGACGAAAATTTCCGAACAGTGGTTACAGGCAGGCGTTTATTAGCATTGACGAACATTGGGCCCGGTACATAGTAATGGGAGAAGAAAGTGTTTTCATTTTCCCGCTCCCATAGGAAAGCCACCATGCCCGACACTCCCCAGCCCGACGCGCAGGGCCTGCCGCCCATCACCTTGCGGCAAGGCGCCATCGCTTATGCGGACTCCTCCGAAGCCGCCCTATTGGAACGCTTCTCCGGGCCCGGCGAGCACGACGAATACGCCGTGACACCCCACGACCTGCCCTGGGCGCTGCACTACCATCTGACGCCCCGGCGCAAATCGCTGCTTGGCTGGCTGGACTTCGGTTTTGACGCCGACATCCTGGAACTCGGCGCGGGCTGTGGCGCGCTGACCCCGCTTCTGGTGGAACGCGCGCGCTCGGTGACCGCCGTCGAGGGTTCCCCTGACCGGGCAAAAGTGATCCAGCAACGCTGCCGCAAAGCCGCGAACCTGCGCATCGTGGTCGGCAACAACGCGGACCTGCCCTACTCCGGCGAATTTTCGCACGTCACCTTGGTGGGCGTTCTGGAATATGCCCAGGCCTATGTGCCCCACCCCCGACCGTATTCCCACCTGCTCTCCCAGGCCCGCAGCTACCTGCGGCCGGACGGCTGCCTGATCCTGGCCATCGAAAACTCCATGGGGCACAAATACCTGGCCGGAATGCCCGAAGACCACACCGGGCGCCCCTACTGCGGGGTGAACGGCTATCCCGGCCCGTTCGGGACCCGGACCTTCGACCGGCCCACCCTGGCCGCCATGCTGACCGAAGCGGGATTTCCGGCCCAGGCCTGGTTCTATCCCTCGCCGGACTACAAGATCCCGGACGTCGTCCTGTCCGAAGCCGCCTTCCATACCCCCGGCTTCAATCCCCTGCAGCTGCTGGACTTGCCCACGCGAGACTACGACAAACGCCACTTTCCCGCCTTCAACGAACGCACCTTCCTGGCCAGCGCCCACCGGGCCGGGATCGCCCAGCATTTCATGAACTCGTTTCTGGTGCTGGCCGGCGCCGGCCCGGACGCCCCGGCCCTGCGCGCCAACGCCTCGATGCTGGCCGTAGCTCCGAACGCCGACGGCTGTCCCCGCGTATTCCAGACGCAAACCCGTTTCGATCTTGAGCCGGACGCATCGATCCGCATTGCGCGCGCCAACCTGCATGGTCTTACGCCCCTGAAGTTCGGATCAGGCGAGCAGCGTGTCAAACCGGGTGAGAAATTCCTGTACGGCTACGAGAACATGCTGGAGCTGGTCCTGGGCCTTTTGGACGGGGGGGATCAGACAGGCGCGGGGGCGACCTTGCTTGACTGGATCGAACTGATTTCGGCTCTGGCGAAACCTTCCAGCCCGCAAGACGTCGACGCGTTTAAGGCCTTTTGCCGCCACCACCTGGGCCGGCCCATCTACGCCGGGCACATGGACGGCCCATGGGTTTCCGGTACGCTCCTGGACGCCCATCCCGGCAACGTGATGCGGCACCCGGAAACAGGCGACGTGCGCTTCATCGATCTGGAATGGCGGCTGTTCTGCAATTTACCGCTGCAACTCGTCATCGACCGGGGGGTGAACCTGGTCGGCCAGAAGATCGCCCCCTGGCAACGATACTACTGCTTTGAAACGGACGGTGCGGGCGGCCTTCCGCCCCACATGGAGCGGCGCTTACAGCGCAGCGACGCCTTTCGGAATGCGGACGTACCCTCGCTGGCCCGGTTCCAGGCTTGGTTCATGGCCGGCGTGCGGATCGGCAGCTTGGATCACCGCCTGGAGCCATCGCCGGCGGATTAACGAGCGGGCGCAAGTGCGTCCGGGGGCGGCCGCCCCCGCCCCCCGCTTTAAAACGGACAAGCGTCGCCGCGCCCGGATTCTCACTTTTGAAATGGGTTTGGGGCTACGGCGCGCAAACGCCGAATTCCCGGGCGAGCGCGCCCGAAAGTTCGGCGCGCTTGCGCTCCACGGCGGCCAGGGCATGGGAAATGTCCGCTTCGCACGTCCTGTGGTTTACAATAGCGGCGCGCAGAACCGTGCGCTCATGAATGCGCGTCGTGGAAAACACCGCTTCACCCTCGATCTGCAGCTGCTGAGCGATCCGCGTATTCAACTCGTCTTGGGCGGCCGGCCGCCAATCCGGTCGCGCCGCGCTGAAGCAGCATACATTGAGCCGCACGGGGGCGCTCAGGGTCAGGTCAGGGGAAGCTTCGACCAGACGCGCCATCAAGGCCGCGAGCCGGCAATTGCGCGTGATCGCTTCACCCAGAAGCCTGCTGCCGTAGGCGCGCAGGGCCGACCACACCTTGAGCGCCCGAAAGCCCCGCGACAGGTCGAGGCCGTAGTCGCAGTACCAGGGGTCGCCGCCGCCCAGCCCTTGGCTCTGTCCGGCCAAATAGGCCGGGCGCGCCGCAAAGGCCGCGCGGTGTTTCGCTTCATCGCGGATCAGCACCGCGCCGCAGTCGTATTGGACGTACATCCACTTGTGAAAGTCAAAGGCCAGGGAATCGGCCCGGTCGATACCGCGCGCGAGATCGCGCCAGGGGGCCTCGGCCAGGCGCGCCCACACTCCGAAGGCCCCGTCGACATGAAACCACACCTTTTCACGACCACAAAAATCAGCCAGCCCCTCCAAATCGTCGAAGTCGCCCCGGTCGACCGAGCCTGCCGTGCCGATGACGCAAAAAGGCCTCACTCCGACGGCGCGATCTTCCGCCATGGCGTGCTCAAGCGCGCCCAGGTCCATGGCTCCGGTGTCCTGGCGAGTCCGAATGCGGCGCAGCGCGGAAGAACCGAGCCCAAGCAGTTCAAGCGCCTTGACGGTGGCGTTGTGAACCCCCTCGGCGCCGTAGGCCGCCAGCCTGGGAGCGCCCTGAATGCCGACGCGCCGGCTGTCGGCCCCCAGGGCAAACTGGCGCGCCGCGGCCAGCGCGATCACGGTGGCCTGGGAGGTGCCGGCAACCAATACCCCGCTTGTTCCCTCGGGCATCCCGAAACAGCGGCGGCACCAGTCGATGACCGCGCGCTCGACATAGACGGCGCCGTGATCGCGCCCGCCGCAGTTGCTGTTCATTGTCGCCGCGACCATCTCCGCCAGCAGCCCGGCGGCCAGGCCCGTTCCGTGGACCCAACCGAAGAAGCGCGGATGGATATTGCCGCTGGAATACGGCAGGACGAACTCAATGAGATCGGCGGACAAGGCTTCCATGCCGCTGCCCTCGGCCGCTTCGCCAAGGGCCAGCGCCGCGCGGGCGGCCTCGCCGATGGGGCGCCAAGGGTGCTCGCGGGCCGCGGCAAAATAGTCCAGGCAGGCATCCAACAGTTGGTGCGCCTGGCGGCGGAAGCCGTCCCAGTCGGAGGGATCCAGGGGAGACGGTTCGAAGGGCGATAGTGGCGGCATGTTGATATCCATCCGGAGCATGTTCAAGGTACGCAGTTATTGCAAACCATCCGGCGAAACCATCCCGTCCTTGGCCGTCGTCGGGTGAGAAACGGCCTTGCCGATGAACATCGCGCCTATGGCATCCGTAATGCGTTTAACCGGAACGCGACGGTAAGCCCACTGTTCACCGGGCTCCGGCGGACACACGATCATCGTCGCGTTGGCTTCGAACAAAATAATTTCGCCCTTGTCATTCAAACTGAAATCCACGCCGGCGTAATCGAGGCCGAGCATGTCGCGGATTTGCTCCAAAGCCGTCATCGCGCGCTGGCCGAGCACTTCGGACATATTGTTCAAAAACGCCGCGTCTTCGGCCCGGTGTTCGGGATTATCCGCCATCTCGGCCGTGACGTAATGGATCTTCCATTGACGGGCGATGGCGGCATGCAACGGATACATCTTCCCATCGACCAGCATCACCCGGTATTTTCGTATTTTCCCGTCGCCGCCGCGCGCGTCCAAGAACTGGATGGCGGTTATTTCCCGTCCGGGCAGAGCCGCAAGCGCCGCCGCCAAATCCTGGGCGTTCTCGATCTTGAAGAAATTGCGCCCGTTATTGAAACCAGGCGTCCGCAGCAAAAAAGGAACCGCGAATCCCTTGGCGGCGAGAACGGCGAGAGCGTCCGGCGCCGCCAACAGCTCGCGCGGGACATCGGCCATGGCCGGCGTGACGACCCCCGGCACGTGGCCAAGACGGCCGGCCACGGCGACGCGGCCGGTGGCCAGTACGGCCGAAGGAGAATTGAGAACCGGCGCGGGCGACAACGCGATCAGCTTTTGAGCCGCCTCAAGGGCCGGCCGGCAAATATCGGCGTTGCCGATCGCATTGACGATCAACCGATGCGGCGGCAGGGGCGTGGCCGGATCGTAAAACTCGGTCACGATCACGGTGACAAGAAAAATCCGGTCATCGAGAAACTGGCGTATCGGCACATTGCCCCTGGCGGCGGATACGAGCAAAAGCACCCGGATAGGCCTGCCCGCGCCGCGATACGGCAAGACGTCAACCGCCCGGCCTTGAAAACCCATCCGCCGGTGCAACTGCGCCGCTTCTTCGTCAAGGAGTTCCGTGAGCAGATTGGCGAAACCCTGATGCGCCTCGGCATGATCCGGGGCAAGCTGCAAGGCCTTTTCATAATGTTCGCGGGCCAAGGGCAATTCCTCGGCTTCCAAAAGCAAATGTGCGAGTTTCACATGCGCCGTGGGATTTTCGGGATGCCATTTGACCGCCTCGGCATAACAGGTGCGCGCGGCTGTCGTGAACCCCGTGGACTGAAGCAGAGCCCCCAAATTGTTCAGGGCGCCGGGATGGGTGGGGCAGACAGCCAAAAGATCGAGGTACGCGCGCCTCGCCTCTTCCGTCCTGCCCAGTTCCCAGAGCAACCGCGCGCGGTCGAAAGCGGGCTCGATCGCCCGCGGCTGCCTGGCCAACCTGGCATTCGCCGCTTGCAGCGCCGCTTCACGCCTCTGATGCAATGGCCATTCACCTGGAGCCGTTGCGGATTTCTTTTTTTTTGATGTCTTCAAGACGATCACCACGAGAGCGCGCCGGACAAATTTGAAAATTTCCCGTCCCCGCGCCTTTCCCCGGGATAAACGGTCAGAATTTTCGGATGGCCCACTCCTGTTAAATAATCCATAACGAACGCTCCGCCAAGACCCCGGCCTTGCCCCCGGCCCGCATCGCCGCGCCATCGGCTCGTGCGGCCGCTCCAATGACCCGGGAGAGCGGATGTTCTCCGACTGCGCCGCCGCCCCGGCCTTACGCCGTGCGGAACGGGACTGCCTTCGGCGTGCGCTCCAACCGGGAGTTATGGCAAAATCAAACGTTCAACGCAGAAAACAGAAGGAAAGACGAGGGCTTATTGCGTCAACGAGGCGCAAGGCCGACCAGTCTGTGCCCGTAGAGGACGTAGAGCATCGCCCCCAGACACAGAAACGGGCCGAAGGGAATTGGCGCGCGTCTTGTGTCCCGGTGCGCGCGCAGGAAGAAGGGACTGGCGAACAAGGCCGCCGCGCTCGACAGGACGATGGTCAGCGGCAGGCCCCGCCAGCCGACCAAGGCGCCGATCGAGGCCATGAGCTTGACGTCGCCCAGGCCCAGACCCTCGGCGTCCCGGACGCGCCGGTAGGCAGCCGCGAGCAGCCAAAAGAAGAGCGGACCGCTCGCGGCGCCGATCAGCGGCCCGCTTGCGGGTTCTCCCAGCAGAAAAATCCTGCCGGCCAAGGCCAGGACAACGGCCGGGTAGGTCAGGGCGTCGGGCAGGATGAACTCCGTAAGATCGATGAACGAGGCCACGATGAAAATGCCGCCCAAGGTCATATAGACAAGCCAGGCCGGTCCGGGACCGTATTCCAGGGCCAGCCCGAGAGCCCACAGGGCGCTGACGGTTTCGATCGCGGGACCGGCGGAGGGAAGGCGGCCGCCGCAGCTCCGGCAGCGGCCGCGCTGTAAAAGGCGGCCGAAGCGAGAGGCCGTTTCGGACGCGGTCAGAGGCCGCCCGCAATGCGGGCAGCCTGGTCCCGGCCCGGCGGGGCTGTCGCCGCCCAGGTAGCGGTTCACGCACGCGCGGTAGAAGCCCCCCAGGACAAGCCCAAGGATTGCGGCCAGATAGGGAAAGAGCAGATCAAGCAGGCGCACGCCGGACATAATTTCGCCTCTGGACCTTGCGCGCGTCCGGAAAAGGGCTCTCGGCTATATCCTGATCAACGCCGCCAACAAACCAGGACGCGCACAACCCAAGAATCCTCACATACGGCAGAGATAAACAATCAACCCCGTCCAGGCAACCGGCCCACCGCCAAAGCGCCCTGGCCCCTCGTCCGCCCCCACCCGGCCGCGAACCGAACGCCCCGCGACCAGGAGGCCGGGGAGTTATTTCTGCGACCCTTGGGCAGCCAAAAATTCGTCCCTGGTCAGGATACCGTCGCCGTTGGTGTCCATGGCCGCGAAATCCGCAGCGGCCTTGGCCTTGTCCTGGAACACGGCCAGGTATTGGTCCAGGGTAACATAGCCGACGCCGTTGACGTCGACGAGGTCGAAGCCGTCGCTGTCGTCGCTTTGGGCCAGGGCCGCTGTCGCGGGAAAGACCCACAGGACCAGGGCTGTTGCCACCGCGATCATGATGTGCTTGTGCATCGCATCCTCCGGAATCTCCCGGCCTTACGGACAGGGCAGCCAGGGTTCGTTGACCCGCCGGGCGCAGGCGTTCATGGAAATCTGGGCCGGCCAACCCAGGGGGCCGTACAGTTGCATCAGCGCCGCCAGCGGCGTGATGGCGTTATAGGTGTAATTCACATCCACCTCGACGGTGTCGCAGGGTCCCCCGGGATTGTTCAGATTCCCGGAGCCCACGGGGTTGGTGCCGGGCCAACTGCGCACGGTGACCGTGCCGGCCTGGCCCCGGGAGGCGACCAGAACCTGGTTGGTGGCATTGACGATGCCGGTCAGTTGAGTGCCGCCGATCACGCCCTGGCCGGTGGAAGCGTAGCGCACGCCGGTGTCGGCGGCGCTTTGGACCATTAGCCAGACGGACAGGGCGTTGCCCATCTCGATCAGGCCAAAGATAAGCAGCAAAAGGATCGGCAGGACAAGGGCCGTTTCCAGAGTGGCCGATCCCTTCTGGCCGCCCGCGGACCGGACCGGGAAAAGACTCCCCGACCTCTTCCCGGCCATGCCCGCGCTCGTCCTTATCCCCCGCAACATTGACGGCTCCTAGTTGGTCAGGCGCAGCCCGAGCTGCTGGCCGATCTTTTGGAACATGGTGCTGATGTCCGCGTTCGTCGGGGCTGTGTAATAGTGGTCGTTGGTGCCCGGCGTGGACGAGGCCATGGTCTGCATCATGCTGATGGCGGTGGCGTTCGTGTCGTTGGAAAAGCGCACGCAGAAGATCTCCACTCCGGCGGCCTTGGCGTTGGCCGCGGCCGTGAGCATGGCCGCGTTCAGGCAGCCGGTCGTGCCGCCGCCGCAATGGCAGTTTTGCACGCCCATGCCGTAGTAGGCATTGTACCAGTAATCGTTGGGATCATACGGGGCGGCGTACTCTCCGCCGCACTTGCCGTCTTCGGTTTCGCCGTCGGTCAAAAGGATCATGACCTTGCGGAACTGGCTCGCCGGGCCGCCCTGGGTGAAATACGGCCCGGTAAGCACGTAGTTGCCCCACTTGATGCCTTCGCTGATGACCGTGCCCGAGGCCGTGCCCGAGGCGGTCAGCGTATTGATGGCGCTGATGATGCTGGACGGGCTCGTGCTCAGGGGCTGGATCGCGGAGACGGAGTTGCAGGAGGAGGTGTTGGTGGTGTTGACCGAGTCGTCGGCGTTGCGGCAGCCGGGAGTCTTGCCGTCCACGTTCGTGCTCAGGTGGATCTTGCCCCTAAAGGGCACCATTCCGACCTTGGTCGAGCCCGAACCGCCCACGGGCAGAACCAGGTTCACCATGTCGATGGCCGCGTTCCTGACGGCGGTGATCGGAGCGCCGGCCATGGAGCCGGTATCGTCGAGGACGAGCACGATCTCCAGATTGTTGTAGCCGGCGCAGGACGAAGCCGTCACGGAATTGTCGGCGATGCCCAGGGCGGCCATCAAGGTCAGGTTCACCGAGGCCTGGGCCGTGACGCAGGCGCTTTGTATCTGGGTCCCCAGGCTGACGCTTTGCACCGTGGCCCCGGGATAGTCCGTGTTCAACATGGTCGTGGCCGCGCTTTTGACCAGACCCTTGGAGAGAGTCGGGTCGTAGGGCAGTTGCAGGCTGGCCGACAGGGCGGCCGAATCCACCGCGCTCTGGAGTTTGTTGTGCGAGGTGTACAAATTGCCGCCGTCAACGGCCAAACCGGCCACGCCCGCGATCACGGGCAGGGACAAGGCCAAAACCGGCATGATCGAGCCGCGGCTTCGCTGGCTACGGCAGGGGCATGGTCGTTGTCGACTGCAGCGTGACAGGGCCCGAATTAAACGCCGAAAGAAGCTGATTGGCGTTGAAGAAGGAGCTGTATCCATATTGCACCTCGACTGTTACCGTGTTCGCCGCCGTGTTCGTGGTCACGGTGGTGTTGAGGGTTGTGGTCGGCAGATTATTCATGATGGAGTTGATCACGGTGGCGATGTCCGAAGAATTGCCATCGCGAACGTAGGCCCTTGCCCCTTCCCTGGAGGCATCCTCGACCGTCTGGTAGGTGTGGAGCATGTTCGAGGTCTCGACCAAGACCATGATCATGGACACCAGAAAGGGCAGGATCAGGGCCACTTCCAGTGCGGCGATGCCTCGTTGTCCGGTGCGTTTCATAGCCTTCTCCATCCTTCCGTCCGCCCGGTCGCAGGCGGCATGATCCCGTTTTTACCAAGGCAAAACGCGGGCCAATCCGGCGCGGCCGCCGGCCGCGCACCGTGCATCACGCGATGCGAAGACATAAGTTCTCAAAAACAATACGACTTTTTTCCACAAAATGATTTGCCGCCGTCGCCTGGCCGGCGAGATTCCGGCCGGTTTAACTATTTTTTGTGGATAATATGGTCCCAAGGAATCGCCATCGAGCCCGGACCGGACCGGATAATTACATCTTATGTGAATAATATAAGTATTTTATCTTTATGATACGTCCAGTCTACAATTATTAGACTCAAGTCCACGGACGGTTTTCGTCCGCCAGGCCGCGCCCGCCAAAGGGTTGCGAACCGTTCATCCATTAATCGTGGATCACGGGGCAACACCTTGCATATGCTGGATTATTTTCCGTAAAAGGGACAGAGGGCGAAATCCGCCGTCTTGCCCTTCCCCGACGTCAGGAGAGGGCGAGACGGCCGCGCATGAAGCGCCGTTCCCGGCCCGGACGTCGCCAAGGGAGGACGTAAAAACCGGGAGATATCCGGCGGCCGGGCAAGCCTGCAGTCGATATGCAGACCACTTCCGACGACTTGCATTGCCAAGTGCATGCAAGGCAAACTGCGGGAGCGTCGGTTTTTTTTGTTGGCATTTTTTTTGCTTTTGAAATAAATGCCTTGCAGGTAGTTTCCTGAACTGTTGTTTCTTAAGCTATTCCAGCGGATTATTTGGCCGGGGATGATTTGGCGAGCTGCCGGCGACGAGGAACAATCATTTGAAAATGTTCAAAATATTTGCTAAACGCGTTGCCGTGACCGTCCCAGGCCGGACGGCGAGGCGTCGGTATTATGGGAGCGGAAAATGTCGTCATTTTCCCGCTCCTCTTTATAAGTTTTAATGAGAGTAAAAAATGCCACATTTCTTGCACTCTCATTTAACACCGAAGACAGGCCACGCGGCGTAAGCTGCGGGAACGCAAAACGGGAAATTTTGCGGTCCACGTACTAACGGCCGCGAAGCGGCAAGGAATTGCATGGCCAGACCGCGAGTCGTCGTCAACTTGGTCGTCTCCTGCATCGTCGCCCTGGTGGCCGGCATGCTGGTGCTCAAGCTGCTGCGCGGCCGCCACGAGCCCGCTGCCCCGGCGCCCCAGGTTACGCCCGAGACGCTCGTCGCCGTGGCCGTCATGCCGCTGGCCCGGGGCGCGCACCTGGACGAAAGTAAAATCAAGCTCTCGCCGTATTTCGAACAATCCATTCCCGAAGGGGCCTTCCGGGGGCTCACCGAGCTGACCGGCCGGGTCGTGTCCCAGCCGCTGGCGGCCAACGAGCCGATCACCAAGGACAAGCTCTTCCCCGTGGGCGTCTCGGGCGGCATCGAAGCCACGATCGCCGCGGGCAAGCGGGCCATGTCCGTCAAGGGCACGCCGGTGCTGGGCCTTGGCGGCCTGATCGGCCCGGGCGCGCACATCGACATCTACGGCGTCTACGGCATCGCCAAAGACGACAAGGCCGCCCGGGAAATTCCGGTTTCCAAGCTCATCTTGCAGAACATCCCGGTTTTGGCCGTGGGCGAGGACAGCGAAAAAGGCGCCGCCAAGTCCGCGGCCGCAACCGCCAACGCGACCGGCCTGTTCACCCTGGAGGTGACCCCGGACGAGGCCGAGAAACTCGCGCTGGCCTCGGACAAGGGCACCCTCCACTTCACCCTGCGCAACCCGACCGACGACGATATCGTCTTCACCCAGGGCAAGGATCTGTTGCGCCTGCTCATTTCCTATCTCGACTACGAGCCCAAGACCCCGGAAGCGCCGCACGGCCAGGCTAAACCCGGCGGCGTGGTCATCATCAAGGGAACCAAGCAGGAACTGGTCGACGGCGCAATCAGCGCCAAATCCGGCCAGGGCCAGGCCGCGGCCCAGGCTGCGGCCCCCGTCCCGGAGCAAAGCCAAACCCCGGTCCCGGCGCCGCAGCTGACGCCGATTCCGGCGCCGCAGAGGAGATAGCGGTGAAGGCATTCCGTACGTTGCGCAAAGCCGCCCCGGCGGCCTGTCTGGCGGTGATCGCCGCCTTGCTGCTCACGACCTCCGCCGCCGCTCCGGCCCCGGCGCCGGCGACGGTCCAGCCCGACGCGGTCCAGGCCGTGCCCCGCATCCAACTGACCGTGGGCAAATCCATCGTGCTCAAGACCAAATACAGCATCGGCAAGGCCTCGGTGGCCGACGACAAGATCGCCGACATCGCCGCGCCCATGCTGCCCGGCCAAAACAAGACCAGCCAGGTTTACGTGGCCGGAAAAGCCCCGGGCCTCACCACGCTCACCCTGTGGGACGAGACGGACCAGATCAAAAACGTTTACGACATCGAGGTCGCCCCGGACCTGACCCGGCTCAAGAAGATGATATACGCGGTCATGCCCGAGGAAACCGGCATCGAGGTCCACAACAACAACGACGCCATCGCCCTCTCGGGCCAGGTCAAAAGCGCCACCAACCTGCAAAAGGCCCTGTCCCTGGCCGAGTCCTACGCCCCGGGCAAGGTCATCAACCTGCTCACCGTGGGCGGCGTCAACCAGGTCATGCTCGAGGTGCGCGTAGCCGAGATGAACCGCACCCTGCTCAAGAACCTGGGCGTGAACATCAACGCCCTCACCCAGGGCAACTTCGTGTACACCATGCTCGGGGGGCTCACCAACGTGCCCCTGCTGAACAACGTCCTCACCAACTACAGAAACACCACCGACACCTCCAACCAGGTGAACGGCTTAAGCCGCTTCGACCCCCAGAGGTCGCCGCTCAACATCACCTCCAACGTCAACGCCATGGCCAACGTGAACACCAACATCAACGGCCAGAGCGTGACCTGGACCGGCCTGCTCAACCTTCTCAAGGAAAACGACCTGGTCAAGATCCTGGCCGAGCCGACGCTCGTCTGCTTAAACGGCCAGACCGCGGAATTTCTGGCCGGCGGCGAGGTCCCCGTGCCCATCCCCCAGGCCCTGGGCACGATCACCATCGAATGGAAGAAGTTCGGCGTGGAGCTGGCCTTCACCCCGACCGTGCTCTCCGGCAACCGCATCAGCCTCAAGGTCTCCCCGTCCGTCTCGGATCTGGACTACACCCAGTCCGTGACCGTGGGCGGCTACCAGATACCGTCCATCAACATACGCAGCACCTCCACGGTCATCGAGATGGACGACGGCCAGAGCTTCGCCATCGCCGGCCTGCTCCAGGAGGAGTTGCGCAACAGTTCGCAGAAATACCCCGCTCTCGGCGACGTGCCGGTGCTGGGCAGCCTGTTCAAAAGCGCGGCCTACCAGAAAGACACCACCGAGCTGGTGGTCATCATCACCCCGCGCCTGGCCAAGCCCATGGACAAGTCCATCACCAAGCTGCCGACCGACGGCGTGCACGAACCCACGGACCTGGAATTCTATCTGAACATGCCTCAGAAGAGCGGCACGGAAAAGCCGAAGGACGCCGCCGTAAAGAGCGCTCCGGCCGCCCCGGCCGGCAAAAGCGGCCTGGACGGAGATTTCGGCCAGGCGGTCCCGGATATGACCCAGAGCTCCGGCCGATGAACGAAGAAACAGCCGACAACGCAAGCCGAGGGACGCCATGAATAAAATGTGGATTCTGTGTGCCGCGCTGGCGGCGCTCGCCCTCACCGGATGCAACGAGGACCAGAACGGCACCAGGGAGTACGGCGAAGCCACCAAGGAGATTTTCGCCAGCCAGATCGCCAACCCCGAGGCCGGCAAATCGGACGCTCCGGTCAAGGGCATGGACGGCAAGGCCGCCGAACGGGCGATCAAGACCTACCAGGAAGGCGAAGACAAAACCAAGCAAGGCGGCCGCCCGGCCCCCTCGCTCAACTTGAATCTCAACAGCGGCTCCTCCTCCGGGCAATAGGAACGGACATGGCGACAGTTCCCACGCCTCGCCAGGCTCCGGTCCTGGCGCGGGCAACCCCCCGCGCGCGCCGGAAATTCTGGGCGGCACTGGCGCTGTGCGTGAGCCTGGTCTGTCTGGCCGCCTGGGCCGGAGCCTGGGCCGCGGACGCTCCCGAGGCGGCAGCATCGGCCCCGGCCGCGCCGCCCGCACAGGCCACACCGGACGCACAGGCCGCACAGGGCGAACAGTCCTCCAAGCTGGACCAGGCCGAGGCCAGCGCCAAACGCGGCGACTACAAGGCCGCCTTCGAGGCCTATCTCGCCTTGGCCAAGAGCAATAACGCCCAGGCCGAACTCAAGGTCGGACTCCTGCTGGAGGCGGGGCTGGGCACGGCCAAGGACTGCGCGCAGGCCGGGGAGTGGTTGAAAAAAGCCGCCGAGGCCGGTCTGGCCCAGGCCCAAAACGCCTTGGGCGACCGCGACCGTTACGGCCGGTGCGCGCTCACCAACTACAAGGAAGCCATACGCTGGTATCTCAAGGCCGCCTATCAGAATTATCCCGCGGCCATGCGCAACCTGGCCTCCATGTTCGACAGCTATTCCCTGGGCGGGCGGGGCGGCAAGATCGTCGCCTATTTCTGGGCCGTTTTGGCGGCCAAGGCCGATCCGGCGGCCGCCGACCTGCGCGACCGCATCATGGCCAACCTGACTCCGTTCCAGATCGAACAGATCCAGGCCAAAGCCGCCGAGTGGACCCCGGGCAAGGAATTCGAGGCCATTGAGGATCTGCAGCAAAAAAAGACCGGCACCGGCTTCGTGATCGGCAAGAAGGGCTACGTTCTGACCAACGCCCACGTGGTCAAGGGCTTTAAGTATCTCAAAGGCGAGATGGAGGGCAAAGAATTCGCCCTGACCCAGGTCAAGATCGACGAGGAGGCCGATCTGGCCTTGCTCAAGATGGAAGGGAACGCCCCGGACGGCTTGCGCCTGCGCGGCGGCTCCGGCCCCAAACCCGGCGATTCGGTGGTGGCCATAGGCTTTCCCTTGCGAGGGCTCTTGTCCATCGAACCGACCGTAACCACCGGCGCCGTCAGCGCCCTGGCCGGGATCAAAAACGACAAGCGCTTTTTGCAGTTCACCGCTCCGGTCCAGCCGGGCAATTCCGGCGGACCGCTCCTCGACCAAAGCGGCAACGTCATCGGCGTGGTGTCCCTCAAGCTCAACGCCCTGGCCGTGGCCGACGTCACCGGCGACATCCCCCAGAACGTGAATTTCGCCCTGACCCTGGAGCAAATCAAGCCGTTCCTGGAATCCGGCGGCGCGGGCGCGGAGTCCGCGCCCTCCACGGCGCAACTCAAAGCCTCGGAGATCTTCGAACGCTCCGTGAACAAGGTCATGTGCATCACCGCCTCCAACGAGGAACGCGATCAGAAGGCCAAAACCGGCCCCAGGCCCAAGGACGTCATGCCCGAGGGGGGATAGACCGGCCGCCGGCAGTCCGGCGATCTTGCCCTGTTCCGTTTGCTTGTCGGGCAAGCCGCACTTTCGAAACGAACACCCCGGGCGTCTTGACAAAACCCCTTTTTCCGCTTCAGGTCCGTGTTGTCTGGGCCGGTCCGGAAACGGGCCGGCGGCAATACGCCCACCGGGGCTTTCGGAGCATAACGCCGCATCATGAGTGAACCGATCAGCATCGCCCTGGATATCGCCTCGATCCCGGTCCGGGAGGTCGTGGAAAAATGCCTGACCGCCTCCGGGGATTTCAGTCCGGCCCCTATTTCCTCCGAAAACGCCGATTTGTTCGTGGTGGAATCCGGCGACGACCTGGGGCTGACCCTGGACAAGATCGCGGCCGCGGCCCGGGCCAACCCCCAGCTTACCGTTTTTGTCGTGGCGAGGCGCCTGGACAGCGACTCGCTGATTCGGGCCATGCGCGCCGGGGTGAGGGAATTCTTTCCGCTGCCGCCGGAGCCGGCTGAATTTACCGCGGCGCTTTCGCGCTTCAAGGAAAACCGGGCCAAGCGCGCCCCGGCCGAGGCGGGCAAACGCGGCCAAGTGGCGTCCGTGATCGGGGCCAAGGGCGGCGTCGGGGTCACGACCGTGGCCGTGAACCTGGCCGCCTCGTTTCAAGCCCGTTCGCCCGAAGCCAAGGTGGTCATTCTCGACATGACCATCCCCTACGGCGAGGTGCAGCTTTTCCTGGACGTACGGCCCAAGTTCCACTGGGGCGAGGCGGTGCGCAACATCTCGCGCCTGGACGCCGCCTATCTCATGGGCATCCTGGCCAAGCACCCCTCCGGGCTCTACCTGTTGCCCCCGCCCAGCCAGTTCGAGGACATCCAGTTCGCCTCGCCGGAATCGATCGGCGCCATCCTGGAGCTTCTCGCGCGGATATTCGACCTGGTGGTGGTGGATCTGGGCATCTATATCGACGAGGTCGCCCTGCGCGTCATGGACCTCTCCAACGTGGTCTACCTGGTGGCCGTGCAACACCTGGCCTGCCTGGCCAATGTCAAACGCTTCTTGGAGCAGACCGCCGGAGGCGGCCTGAGCGGGCCGGCGGGAGGGGGGCGCAGGGACAAAATCCGCCTGATTCTCAACCGTTATCTCAAAGACTGCGACTTAAGCGCGGCCGACATGGAGGAAGCCGTGGGGCTCGCCGTCCACTCCCTGATCCCCAACGACTACCAAACCACTCTCACGGCCATCAACCAGGGCCGTCCCCTGTGCGAGCACGCCCCAAAAACCGAGGTTGCGAAAAGCCTGGCAGCCTTGGCCGCGAGCCTGACCCCGGCCGCGAAAACGGCGGAAAAAAGTGGCGCTCTGTTCAAATTGAAGTTATTTTCCAAACAATAGCAATCAGCATTCCCGCCGGGGTGACACGCCGCCGGCCAGGCCAAGCCGGGGAGTCCGGGCCGGAAGGTGCAACATGGAAAGACGCCAAGTCATCAGGACCATGCCGGTCAGGCCGGAAATCCCGGACGCGGCCGCGCCCGGGCGGCGCAACGAAGTGGCCATCGACGCCTATTTCGAGATCAAGACCCGCATCCACGACCGGCTGATCGACCTGATCGACCTTTCCCTGCTCGACACCCTCGAACCCGCGGCGCTCAAAAACGAGATCGCCAAACTCGTCGAGAAGCTCCTGCGCGAGGAGTTCACCCAGACCCCGCTGAACCTCGGCGAACGCGACAAGCTCATCAGTGAAATCCAAGACGAGATGCTGGGCCTGGGGCCACTGGAGCCGTTCCTCAAGGACCCGACCGTCAACGACATCCTGGTCAACGGCTATTCCCACATCTACGTCGAGCGCAAGGGCCGCCTGGAGCGCACCGACGCCCGCTTCAAGGACAACGCGCACTTAAAGAAGATCATCGACCGCATCGTCAACCGCATCGGCCGCCGGGTGGACGAATCCACGCCCATGGTGGACGCGAGACTCGCCGACGGCTCGCGCGTCAACGCCATCATTTCGCCCCTGGCCCTGGACGGCCCGGCGCTCTCGATCCGCAAATTCTCCCGCGATCCGCTCGAACTCGAAGACCTGATCGGTTACAAGGCCCTGACCCCGGAGATCGGCGAGGTGTTCAAAGGCATCGTGAAAGCCAGGCTCAACATCCTGATCTCCGGCGGCACCGGCTCGGGCAAGACCACCATGCTCAATTGCCTGTCGCGCTTCGTCCCGGAATACGAACGCATCGTCACCATCGAGGACGCCGCCGAACTGCAGCTCAAGCAGGACCATGTCGTGCGCCTGGAAACCCGGCCGGCCAACATCGAAGGCAAGGGCGAGATCACGCAGCGCGATCTGGTCAAGAACTGCCTGCGCATGCGCCCGGACCGGATCATCATCGGCGAGGTGCGCGGAGGCGAGGCTCTGGACATGCTCCAGGCCATGAACACCGGCCACGACGGGTCGCTGGCCACCATCCACGCCAACTCCCCGCGCGACGCGCTCATGCGCCTGGAGACCATGGTCGCCATGGCCGGCCTGAATATCTCGCCCTTGTCCATGAAACGCTTCATCAGCTCGGCCGTGGACGTCATCATCCAGATTTCCAGACTTTCCGACGGCTCGCGCAAGATGATCAGCTTCCAGGAAATAAGCGGCATGGAGGGCGAGGTCATCACCATGCAGGAAATTTTCGCCTTCGAGCAAAAAGGGCTCAACCCCGAGGGCAAGGTCAGGGGCGCATTCGTCTCCCGGGGGATCAGGCCCAAATTTTCGGATAGGCTTGCGGCCAAGGGCATCAGCCTGCCCGGGTCCATGTTCGAGCCCAAGGTGATGCTGGAAGCGTAACCCATGGATTACGCCATCGCCGCCCTCGTCGTCGCCTCCCTGGGCTATCTGGTCTACGCGGTGACCCAGGCCGTATCCGCCTCGCGCGACGCGGACCGGGAGTCGGTGCGCCGCCGCTTGAGCCAACTGGACGCCTCGGCCGAGGAGACCGAGGCCCCGGCGGTGGACATCATCAAGAAACGGCAGCTCTCCAGCCTGCCGACCCTGGACCTGATCCTGTCGCGGCTTGCCTGGACCAAGGCCGTCAGCAGAATCCTGGCCCAGGCCGGGATCACCGTTCCGCTGGGCGTGATCGTCCTGGCCGCCCTGGTCATGGGCGCTTTCGGCTACCTGATCGCCTTCGCCCTGACCGAGCATTTTCTGGTCTCTCTCGGCGTCGGGACGGCGGCTTTGCTCGGTCCGGTCTGGTGGGTGCGCTCGCGCAAGAAAGCCCGCATGGCCCGCTTCGAGGAACAGTTGCCCGAGGCGCTGGGCCTGGTGGCCAGGGCGCTTCGGGCCGGGCACACCTTTTCCAGCGGCATGGGCCTGGTGGCCACTGAGTTCGATGAACCGATCAAAAGCGAATTCGCCAAGACCTTGGAAGAGATCAATTTCGGCATGAACGTCCAGGAGGCCCTGGATAACCTCTCGGTCCGGGTGGATTGCGACGACCTGCGCTTCTTCGTGATTTCGGTGAAGATCCAGAGCGAAACCGGCGGCAACCTGGCCGAGATCGTGGAGAACATCGCCGCCCTGATTCGGGAGCGCTTCAAGCTCAAGGGCCGGGTGCGCGTGTTGTCCGCCGAGGGCCGCTTCGCCGCCTGGATCTTGTGTTCGCTGCCGCCTGGCATCGCCCTGGTGATCAATTTCCTCAACCCCGGCTACCTGGCCGTGCTCTTCACGGAAGAGCTGGGCAAGATGATGCTCTACACCGCCGGAGTCATGATGCTCATCGGCGTGTTGGTGACCAAGCGCATGATCAACATCAAGGTTTAGAGCCAGGCTAAGAACCGGGGGAGGAACCTTTTTTGAAAAACCCCTTCTCCAAAAAACGTTGACGGGAAGGGCCTCGAACGGCGAACGGTCCTTGCATACGGCAGAGGGAAGCGCGTGGACAACAGAGATGTTTGGCTGGCCTTGGCGGTTGTGATCGCGGCCGTGGCGGCCTTGGGCCTGGGGGTCAACGCCTGGCTGGCCGAACGCGAGCGCAAGGCGCGGGTCAAGGCCAGGCTGAGCGGAAATTCCGCCGGCGAGGCCGAAGAGGGCGACGCCTGGGAAGGGCTGCGGATCTGGCTGGTGTCCCTGGCCGGCCGGGTCGGCGACAGTTTCAAACCCAAAAAGACCGCCGAACTCTCCAAGCTGCGCACCCGGCTGATCCACGCCGGGCTGCGCCAGCCCAACGCGCCGGCGGTCTTCTGGGGCGTGAAGATGGGCATGCTGGCCGTGGGCGTGGCCCTGGCCGTGCTCGTCAACGTCACGTTCCTGGCCGGAGCGAAGCAACAGATCGTCTTGCTGGTCTATCTGTGCGTGCCGGCGCTCTTTTTGTTCGCGCCCGGCTTCTGGCTGGACAAGAAGATCGAGGCGCGCAAGAAGGCGATCCAAAACGGCCTGCCGGACGCGCTCGACCTTTTGGTGGTGTGCGTCGAAGCCGGCATGGGCATGGACCAGGCCATCCACCGGGTGAGTCTGGAGATCAAGACCACCTGCCCGGTGCTCTCCGAGGAGCTGCGCATGCTGACGCTGGAGCTTCGGGCCGGCAAGTCCCGGCGCGAGGGGCTCAAGAATCTGGCCGGTCGCATCGGCCTTGACGACGTCAATTCTCTGGTGGCCCTGCTCATCCAGGCCGATCTCTTCGGCACGAGCGTGGCCGCGACACTGCGGATCTATGCCGACGCCATGCGTACCAAGCGCTTCCAGAAGGCCGAGGAGATCGCCGCCAAGCTGCCGGTCAAGATGCTTCTGCCGCTGATCTTTTTCATCCTGCCGCCGCTTTTCATCGTGGTCATGGGGCCGGGCGTGATCCGGCTGATGCACGTGCTCTCCACCATCAACAAATAAAACGTGAAAACCGAAACCATGAGCAAACATCCGTTTTCCCAGATATTGATCGCCTTGTGCCTGCTCATCGCCGTGCCGGGCTGCCTGACGACAGCCAAGAAGCCGCCGGTCGCGGACGTCGATCCCTCCAAGATGAGCGCCGAGGAACTCGAAAAGATGGGCGACCGCCTGGTCGCGCAACAAGGCGGGGCCGAGGAGGCGATCAAGGCTTACGGCCAGGCCTTGACAAAAGGCGGCGACCCGGCCCGGATCAAGTACAAACAGGGTTTCGTCCTGCTTCGCGAGGGCCAATGGTCGAACGCCTCGGAACGCTTCGAGGAGTCGCTCACCCTGGCTCCGGAAGACGTCCAGACCTTGCAGGGAGCGGCCTACGCGGCCTTCAAGCTGGGCGATTTAGTCAGGACCGAGAGCCGCCTGTCGCGAGCGGTGAGCATCCGGCCCGATTTGCCCGGAGCGCACAACCTGCTCGGCATCACGCACAACTACCTCAAGCAGCCGGGGCTGGCCGTGGCTGACTTCAAGGCGGCCATCGCCCTTTCGGGGCCGAACCCGGACCTGCAAAACAACCTGGGCATCGCCTATTTCATGCTCCGCGATTTCACGCGGGCCGAGGGGGCCTTCCGTCAGGCCCTGGCCAAGGGACCGGACCCGAAGGCGTCGAACAACCTGGGTCTGGCCCTGTGCGGACAGAAAAAGTTCGACGCGGCCTTCGAGGCCTTCAAGACGGCCGGCGGGGAAGCGGCGGCCTACAACAATACCGGAGTATGCTACGCTGATGCGGGGCTAAAAGACAAGGCCTTGGAATGTTTCAATAAGGCCGTGGAGCTCAGCCCCAAGTACTACGCCGCCGCCGAACGCAACCTGAACCAGGCCGGAGGGCAGGACGCGGCCATCGAGGCCATGACCATGCAGTCGGTTCCGGCCGGGGAAATCGCTCCTCCCGGCAAGGTCCCGGAACGCCAAATCGTCGAAGGCGATTCCGGGCGGGGCGGGACGGCCCCGGCCGAATCCAAGATATTGCCGCCCGAGGCCACAAAACCGCGCGTTTGGCCGGAACACGCGCCGCTTCGGGCCAAGACCGAGGACCAAGGCGCCGTTGCCGCGCCCAAAACCGCCGCGCCCCAAACCACCACGCCTCAAATAACTGTTCTTGAGAAGGGCCAGACCGCCCTGGCGGCCAAGGCCAAAGAGACACCGGAAATCAGCGGCGCGAAGGATGTGGCGGAACAGGCGCGGCCAGCGGCGGAAGCGGCGACGCCAGCTCAGCCTCCCCAAGCCGCCCCGGTTTCGGTTTCGGAAACCAAGGACGCCCAAGAGTCCCCGGCCGGGAAAAAAACGCCCCAAACGCCGGCCCAAGCCCAGCCGGCCGCTTCGGCCAAGGCACCGGCACCGGTACAGGTCGCACCCCAGGCCCCCCAAGCCCAAACGCCCCCTCAAGCCCAGCCAAGCGCTCCGGCTCAGGCCCACCCTCCGGCCGCAGTCCCGGAATCCGCCGCCCCGACCCAGGAGACGCCGCCCGCCGAATCCCCAAAGGCCGAGCCCGCAAAACCCGAAGCCAAAGCCGAGCCCGCGGCCGCGCCCTATAAAGGCGGCCGGGTGCTGAACATCGCGGCGGTCGAGGAACCGGCCAGTTACCGGGTATACCTGACCACCAGCGCGCCGGTGGAGAAGGCCCAGGTCTTTGCCAAGAAGTCGCCTCCGGCGGTGGGCATCGACCTGTTCGGCCCGTGGACGGCTCCGGCCCAGACTTCCATCCCGGGCGGCGAGCAGTTCGTGGACAAGATGCGCATCGGCGCGCATCCCGACAAACTGCGCATCATGATCGATCTGCGTTCCGATCAGATCTCGCGCAAGGCCACAATGGAGACCCTCAAGAACGGGGTCGTGATCATCCTCGGAAAATAACCGGTGAACAACCAAGACAGCCATCACCCCACCCCACCCCACCCGAGGGGGCCCGGGAGGGATCACCTTCCCCGGCGGGGTCCAGGGGCGGAGCCCCTGGCGGGGCCTGGGCCCGCGCCCGGGCCGAAAACCCGAGCGGCAGCCAAAGCGGGGCCCGGGGCGACAACCGGGGCGCAGGCCCGGCACAAGGGGCCGTTTCTGTCGATGCGGCTGCGTATCCCATTGATTTTATTTTTTTCCTTGGTTGGATTTTCGCTCGTTTATTACTTGTTCATCCAGCAGAGCATCGCCGTCCATTTCACCCGGCTCAGCGACGAGCGCGCGGCGCTCAATTTCGGTTTCGCCTCGGTTTTGTGCTCCGGCAGCTTTATATTGCTGGTTTTGTGGCTCATTTTGGATCTCGTCCTGGTTCGGCCGTTGTCGGCCTTGACTCAGCGGATCGAGCGGATCCGCCGCGACCGGGACCTGTCGCGGCGTCTGGGCGTGCGCTTCGGGGATGAGATCGGGGCCTTGGCTCTGGCCTTCAACGAGATGATGGACGAGATCGAGGAGGCACGAAGCGAGTTGCACGACACCTCGTTTCGGCTGGGGATGGCCGAGATGGCCGCCGGGGTTTTGCACAACGTGCGCAATTCGCTCACCCCGTTCACCGGGCATTTGCAGCTGGCCAAGCAGATTTTGGCGGCGGCGGCGCTGGCCGATCTGCGCCGGGCGGCGCAGGAGCTGGCCGAGGGTCCCGCGGACGCCTCGCGCCGCGCCGAGCTGGCCGAATTCGTGCGTTTGGCCGTGGACGACACCGACGCAAGGATTCACGCGGCCACGGAGAAACTGGAAAAGCTCGCCCAAGTGGTCAAGAAAATCGAAACAATCCTGGTCGAACACGGACGCACCCGGCCCAGGCGCCAGCGCCAGGAGGCGATCCACCTCGGCCAGGCCATCCGCGACGGGCTGACCCTGGCACCGGAAGGATATCTGGAAAGCATGGACATCATCATCGAACCAAGCGTCGAAACCGCGCCCAAAGTTTGCGGCAATGCGGTGATTCTGCAGCAAGTCGTCGCCAACCTGGTCTGCAACGCGGCCGAAGCCGCGGCCAGGGCCAAGCGCACCGGGACGGTCCTGCGGATTTCGGTCAAAAGTCTTTCCACCGAGGCCGGCCCCATGGTGGAGACCGTTTTCGCCGACAACGGCCCGGGATTTGCGGCCGACCAGGCCGAACGCGTTTTCTCGCGGGGCTCTTCCTCCAAGCCGGTCGCTTCGGGGCTTGGGCTGCACTGGTGCGCCAACGCGATCACGGCCATGGGCGGGCGGATGAGCGCCGCAAGCTTCGGTGCGGGCCAGGGCGCGGCGGTCGGCGTGATTTTGCCGGCCTGGAGCCAATCATGAACGCGAACGACGATTTGACCAGGTCCGACGAATATTTCCGCATCTTGATCGCCGACGACGAAACCGCGATCCTGGATCTCTTCTCCGAGATACTGGCCAAAGAGCCGCGCGATAGGTCGCCCGAGCTCTCCAAGTTGTCCTCGTCCCTTTTCGGTTCGCCCCGGGACGCGGGCGAGCCGGGCCGGTTCGAGCTGACACTGGCCGGGCAAGGCGAGACCGCCGTGGCGGAGGTCAAGCGGGCTTTGGCAGAAAACCGGCCGTTCGCCGTCGCCTTTCTGGACGTGCGCATGCCGCCCGGCAGGGGCGGAGTCGAGGCGGCCGAGCGCATCCGGAATCTGGACCCGATGGTGCAGATCGTGTGCATCACCGCCTATTCCGACGTCGATCCGAGGGAGATCTCGGCGCGGATTCCGCCGGCCGACAAGCTGCTCTATTTGCAGAAACCGTTCGATCCGCAGGAGATCATCCAGCTGGCCTGGTCTCTCGCGGCCAAGTGGAAGGCCGAAAGCGACTATATCGCCCTGCGCCAGCGCCTGGAATCGCTGGTCGAGGAGCGCACCTTCGAACTGGCCGAGGCCAACGCCAAACTGACCACGGAAATCAAGGCCCGCGAAAAGGTGGCCAGGCTCATCGCCTCGGCCAAAGCCGAGTGGGAGAGCACCTTCGATTCGGTCCAAGACCTCATTGTGATCCTGGGCCGCGACAACCGGGTCAAGCGGCTCAATATGTCCCTGGCCAACCGCCTTGGCCTGTCGCCCAGGCTGGTGGCGGGCAAGCCCTTGCGCGACGTGCTCAAGCCCGACGCTCATCCGGGCTCCTATTACCGGGAGCTCCTGGAGATGTGCGACGGCAGCTTCCACACCCGGGAGCTGTCCATTCCCGGGCTTCGAGGCGAATTTCTGGTCACGGCCTCGCCCATGCCGGACGCCTCCGGGGCGTTTGAACAAACCGTTCTGGTGGCCCACGACGTGACCCAGCGCAAGGGGCTCGAGGCCCGCCTGCGCCAAGCCCAGAAGATGGAGGCCATCGGCACCTTGGCCGGAGGCATCGCCCACGATTTCAACAACATCCTGGGCATCATCATGGGTTTCGCCGAGATGGCCATGGACGCGGCCAAGGACGACCCGACCATGTCGCGGCGGGTGAACCATATCCTGGAGGCCTGTCAGCGGGCGCGGGACCTGATCTTCCAGATCCTGACCTTCAGCCGCCAGTCCAGCGAAGAGGCCAGCCCCTTACGCATGGGGCCGCTGGTCGCCGAAACCATGAAGCTGCTCTCGGCCACCCTGCCCAAGAACATTCTCATCGAGGAGAGCATCAAACCGGGCGAGGACTGGGTGCGGGCCGATCCGACCCAGATCCAGCAGATCCTCATGAATCTGTGCTCCAACGCGGCCCACGCCATGCGCGAAAAGGGCGGCTCCCTGTTTGTCGGGCTTCAAACCGTGGAGTTCGGAGCGGACAAGGCCCAGGCCCCGCCGGAACTCTCCCCCGGAAGATACGTCCGCCTGAGCGTGCGCGACACCGGCCACGGCATGCCGCCCGAGGTGATCGAACGCATCTTCGATCCCTTTTTCACCACCAAAAATCCCGGCGTGGGCACGGGCATGGGACTCTCGGTCGTGCACGGCATCGTCCAGAAATACGGCGGCGCGGTGACCGTGGACAGCGCGCCGAACCGGGGCTCGACCTTTACCGTCCATCTGCCGCTGGCAAGCCCGGACGCGGACGAGGGGAGTCGGACGGCGAACGCGGACGCCCTGCCCGCGGGCCAGGGGCGGATATTGGCCGTGGACGACGAAAAAGCCCTGCTGGAGATGACCCGGGATATGCTGACCAGCCTCGGCTACACGGTCACGGCCGTCGACTCGCCCGCCGGGGCGCTCAAACTGATCGCGGCCGATCCGGCCGCCTTTGACGCGGTCTTCACCGACCAGACCATGCCGGGCATGACCGGGGCCGAACTGGCCCGGGAAATACTTTCCCTGCGCGCGGATATCCCGATCGTCATGAGCACCGGGTATTCCGACGCCATCAACCCGGAAAAGGCCAAGGAACTCGGCATCCGGGAATATCTGCTCAAGCCGGTCCTCAAGCGCGCCTTGGCCGAGGCCATGGCCAGGGTCTTGCGCTCCTGACGTCCTTCCACACGCCGCCCGGGCGCGACGGCAGCCGCCGCGGCCTTTAAAACCTGATGAACTCCTTGCCCGCCAGGTTCCAGATCATGGCCGCGACCGCGCCGGCGGCGATGGCCAGGCCGTAGCACATCTTGCCGTCGCTCGCGGCGTCTTTGGCGGTGTACCGGCGGACCAGGTAGTAGACGCCCTGCAGGCCGCCGGCCAGGCAGGTGAAGAGGAAGGCGGTGAGCGCTCCGGCCACGCCCAGGGCCGCGCCGACGACCCCCATCAGTTTCACGTCGCCCGCGCCCATTTTGCCCAGGGCGTAGGGCGCGATCAGTACGCTTATGCCCGCGATCAGGCCCATGCTCGATGCGTAGCAGCCGGGAAGGCCGCCGAGCGCCGTATGGAAGGCGATCAGACTGAGGATGGTCGGGTAGGTGATCTTATTGGGGATGCGCCGGGTGCGCGCGTCGCTCGCCGCGGCGGCCAGGCACACAACGGCGAGCCAGGCGTAGAGCAGGTATTTGGCCCAGGGGGCGAGATAGGGCATAGGGCGCGGCCTCCGGCTCGGGGTGGGCGCGGCCGACGGGCCGCGGGGTCCATTCCGGGATATTGGCCATGCCGACGGCGTGGCCGTTTTTATACTTGGGAGCTAGAAAATGAAGACATTTTCCGCTCGCGTGCATATTGTGGAATTTTCCGGCGGTTTTGCCAAGGGGGCTTTGCTTTTGAAGGATTTTTTTGAGGCGGGGGCTGGAGGAGAAGCCCGCCTTGCCCGCGGGCTTCTCCTCCAGACTCCCCGATTGGGAGGGCGTTGGTTAGATGGCGTTGGCGACCTTGGTGAAGATCGCGGCCACGTTGGTGCCGAGCAGCGTTACCGAGGCGATGATCGCGGCGGCGATCAGCGCGGCCAGAAGACCGTATTCAACCGCCGTGGCCCCTTCCTCGTCCCTGAAAAAATTCATGATGTTCATGACTCGCTCCTTATGTTCCGCTTTTCCGTAACTGTGGTTAGATAGCGTTGGCGACCTTGGTGAAGATCGCGGCCACGTTGGTGCCAAGCAGCGTTACCGAGGCGATGATCGCGGCGGCGATCAGCGCGGCCAGAAGACCGTATTCAACCGCCGTGGCCCCTTCTTCGTCCCTGAAAAAATTCATGATGTTCATGGCTCGCTCCTTATGTTCCGCTTTTTTCCGTACTGTGGTTAGATGGCGTTGGCGACCTGGGTGAAGATCGCGGCCACGTTGCCGCCGAGCAGCGTCACCGAGGCGATGATCGCGGCGGCGATCAGCGCGGCCAACAGTCCGTATTCCACCGCAGTGGCCCCTTCCTCGTCCCTCAAAAAATTTGTGATGTGTAGCATGTCGTCCTCCGGTCCCCATTGATCCCATTCTTCATTGCTCTGCATCGTCGGGTGATATCCATTGAGCAAGGCCCGTGCCAGACTGGAGCACGCCCGGTCTCAGTCCCGCAGCGACGATTTTAACCCTGTAATAACAATGTATTAGATGAAGTCCGACAGGAGATGCCCGCTCTAGGGCGCGGCGGGGCCGGTGCGTGGCCGCCCTGGTGATCTATTTTTTGTAGACGGAGCGGACTGAGTTTGATTTGACAACATGCTGAAATATTTGAAACAAATTTATCCACAATATATGGACAAACGGTCTGTGTAATCTATAAACAGTGGAATAATAGTTTTGTTAATTTATTTTAACATCTTACCCTCAAAGCGGTCCTTGCCCACGCTCAAGCGAGGGCCGGGGGCGTCGGCCTCCTGGAAAAAGAACAATGGTTCTGGTTTGGGATCTCTCAGAACAAGGGTCGAAAACAGCGGCACGGGCCGTCGCCCCGGCAATACCGCGCTCAATGAGCCGCGTCCGTTGCGGGCGGCGCTATCCCATGGCGCAAGATTGGACTTAGCCGGGAGAAACCCGCGGGGTTGAGTGTCGCGCGCGACAAACCGCCCGACGGGCTCAGGCGTTGATCTGGCCCAGGCTGTGCTTTTGGATCTTGTTCCAGAGGTTTTTGGGCGAGACGCCGAGCAGCTTGGCCGCCTCGGTCTGCACCCCGCTCGTTTTGCGCAAGGCGTCGGCGATCATGTTGCGCTCCACGCTGCGCAGGGTCTCGCGCAACGTGCCGGTCCGGGCCGTGGCCTCGGGCGCGCCGGCTCGCGGCGAACTCTCGAAGGCCTGGCGGATATCGCTTTCGGTGAGCACGTCGCCGCGCGCGCTGATGGCCGCGCGTTCGAGCACGTTGGCCAATTGGCGGATGTTGCCCGGCCAGTCGTAATCAAAAAGCAAGGTCATGGCCTCGCGCGAAAGCCCGCGCAGGTTCGTGCCGGTTTTGGGATTGATTTTCTCCAGGAAATGCGCCGTCAGCAGCGGCAGGTCCTCCTTGCGGCGCCGCAGCGGCGGCAGGTTCACCGTGGCGACGCTCAAGCGGTAGTAGAGATCGGCGCGGAATTTCTTCTCCTCGATCAGCCGCGCCAGGTCCTGGTTGGTGGCGGCGATGATGCGCACGTCGATGTCGACGGGAGAGGCGCCGCCCAGGCGCTCGATGACGCGCTGCTCGACCGCGCGCAGCAGCTTCGGCTGCAGGGAAAGCGGCATGTCGCCGAGTTCGTCGAGCAGGATCGTGCCCTTGTGGGCCAACTCGAACTTGCCCTTCTTGAGTGCCATGGCCCCGGTGTAGGCCCCTTTTTCGTGGCCGAACAGCTCGCTTTCGAGCAACGTCTCCGGGATGGCCGCGCAGTTGACCTTGATGAAACGCTCGGCGGCCCGCTTGCTGTAGGCCTGGATGGCGTCGGCCACCACCTCCTTGCCCGTGCCCGATTCGCCGGTGATCAGCACGGTGGTGTCGAGCGCGGCCACGCGCTGCACCATCTCGATGAGCCTCAGCATGGCCGGGCTTTGGCCGATGATCACCGGCGCGCGGCCCGAGCCGGACAGCGAATTTTTGAGCGCCGACAGTTCAGTGCGCAACCGGCGGCGTTCCAGGGCGCGCCGGATGACGATCTCCATTTCGCTTAAGCTGAACGGCTTGGTGAAATAATCGTAGGCGCCGCGCCGCACCGCCTCCAGAGCCGAATCCCTGGTGGAGTGGGCGGTCATGACGATCACGTCGAGAGAGGGATCGGCCTCCTTGATCAAGGACAAGGCCTCGATCCCGGACATGCCCGGCAGCATCACGTCCGTGATCACCAGATCGAAGAGCTCCTTCTTGATCCGGGCCACGCCTTCCTCGGCCGAGCCCACGAGCACCCCCTCGTAGCCCTTCTCCTCCAGGGCCTCGGCCAACATGGCCCGAAAGGCGGGATCGTCTTCAATCACCAGAATCTTCTCGGCCATGCCTCCCCCTCTTCTCTTTTAAGTCTACATTTTGTGGTCTGCGAGGTCCGATGTCAACCGGTAAGGGGAAAATAGCCGCTCCCGCCTCGGCTTGACACAAAGCCTTGAACGATTCACAAAAGAAGGTGGATGCCTTGAAGAGACGGCGGCTCGCGCGACGGCAAAAATCGCCGCGCGCTGGGGGCAGGAAGAAGCGTCCGCAATCCCGGCCTGACGGGACGCCGCCGCGCCCCGGCGGGGCGGGCCGAAAATCCCAAAACGGGATTTTTTGCGTCATGCACGGATATCCAGGAGTTCCACGGCGAGGCCATGGCCAGGATCGGATTAGATTCCCTCAAGCCCGGTGATGTGTTGCAGGCCGACGTGACTGCGGACGACGGCCGCTTTCTCATGCCCAAGGGAGCCCAGCTCTCGGAAAATCATATCCGCTACCTTTCGGGCTTCGGCATTTTGGCCGTGGACATCGAGGAAGGCGCCCGCGATCCGGCCGAAATCGCCGCCCGGGCGGCCGATCCCGAAATGCGCGCATTGAGCGGCGACTATTGCGCGGAGCGCTTCGCCCTGGTCGACCGCGCCCATCCGGCCGCGGCCGCGCTCTTTGATTTGAGCGTGACCCACCTGGCCCGGCGCATCGCCGACAAGGGCGACGGATTTTTAACCAAACCGCCCATCGAGGAGCAGATCCGCCAGATGCCCGGAGGGCTCAGGGAAGACACCGGCACGCCCGAGGAACTGCTCTCCCGGGACGTCAAGCTCGTCTCTCTGCCCGAGGTCTTCCTGCGCATCAACCAGGCGCTCAAGGACCCGACCAGCACCACCGGGCACATCGCGGACCTGATCGGCAAGGACCCGAGCCTGTCGGCCATTCTGCTCAAAATCGTCAACAGCGCCTTTTATAGCCGGGCCCTGCGCGCCACCAAGCACCAGTTTCCAACCAAGGTGGACTCCCTGTCCCGGGCCGTGGCCATGGTGGGCAGCTCGCAGCTCGGCGTCCTGGCCCTGGGCGTGAGCGTGCTGTCGCGTTTCGACGACATCCCCCCGGGGTTGATCGACATGAAGTCCTTTTGGCGGCACAGCATCTTCTGCGGCATCCTGGCAAGGATATTGGCCGAGAAAAAACAGGAGCCGGAAGGCGAACATTTCTTCGTGGCCGGGTTGCTCCACGACATCGGCCGGCTGATCTTCTACCGCTATTATCCGGTGCTCTCCGGGGAATCGCTGGTGGCCGCGCGGGTGCGTAAAATGTCTTTGACCGAGGCCGAACGCGAGGTCATGGGCTTCGACCACGCCGTGGTCGGCGGGCTTTTGCTCAAAAAATGGAACTATCCGTCGTCACTGGAAAAATCCGTTCGCTTCCACCACGAACCCGGCGAGGTGCTCATCATCGACGAGCCCGCCGTGGTCCACGTGGCCGATTGCGTCAGCGTGGCCCTGGATATGGGCTCAAGCGGCGAATGTCTCGTGCCGCCCTTGATTCCCGAGGCTTGGGACAATGTGGGCGTCGAACCGGCGGAACTCGGTCCCATGGTGCAAACGGCCATGACGCAATTCGGCGAGATTTTCACGGCGTTTTTCCCTGACGAGGCGTAAACACGGCGATTCTTGTTTTTTCCGCACTGCCCGCGCCATCCGGACAGACCTTGATCACGCAAGGGCCTTGCCTCGGTCAGGTTGGCCCATGTCCGTTTCGCACGGGCTTTTTCGGTATTTCCTCCGAACGGGTCCTCTGCTATCGTGCCTTGAAGTTTGCAGTCCGTCCCGAGCGAGAGCGCCCAGCATGGATCCTGAGAAGACGAAAGACCAACTCCACCCCACCTCGGAAGCGGCGCGCCGGCTTCGCCGTCCGGGACATCTTCTAACCGCCCTGCCCCCGTGGGCCGGCTATTTGATTGCGGTGGCGGCCACTGTCGGGACCTTGCTGGCGCGTTTGAGTCTTGGGCATGCCCCCGGTGACCCCCCAACGCTGGTCCTGTTTATAATCCCCATCGTCCTGAGCAGTTACTTGGGCGGCTTAGGGCCCGGGCTGCTCTCTACCGCCATTGCCGGCCTGACCGCGGCATATTTTCTCTTGCCCCCCTTCTACTCTTTCGCCATCGCCGACCCCAGAAATGAAATTCAGTTGTATTGCATGGTTCTCGCAGGGATTCTCGTCAGCATGTTGGTTGAGAAGTTGCGTCGTATCAAAAAGATGTTGGAAGCCGAAATTACCAAGCGCACTCAGTTTGAGGAAGCTCTCAAGGAAAGCGAAGAACGTTTCCGCCAGGCCTTCGAGCAAGACGCAATGGGCATTTTCCATACTGGAGCGGACGGCTTCCTGCGGCATGTCAACCAAAAATTTTGCGACTTTACAGGCTACGCACGTGAAGAACTCGCCAAGATGACATTCAGAGACATTGTCCATCCGGAGGACTTAGCCGACATCGAAAAGATCCACGGCAGGCTGATCTCCGGAGAAATGCCTTCAGTGGTGATTCAGAAACGTTATCGTCGCAAGGATGGCTCCTACGTCATGGCGTCGTGCCTACTGTCCGCCCCATCTCCGGCGATCTGGAGGGACTGAAACACGTCTTGGGGATTGCGAGTACATTTTTTTACTCTTGTCGCACGTGAATTACTTCCTTTTCTGGGAAACTGCATATGGCCTTCGACAAGCTGGGTAAAAAATTCACCTATCCTTGGCTTCCCACACTGATCAAAGCGCATGCGCTGATTGACCAGGCCGTGAATGTAAGCCGTAAAAATGAATACGCCGCGACGGGACGGAGCTTGGCATGTAAAAAAGGATGCGATGACTGTTGTCACCACATCATTCCGGTAAGCGCCCCCGAAATAGCCGGAGTGCTATGGCATCTTATCGAGCAAACTTCCGTAAGACTACGCGCGCGCGTGCAACAAAATATCAATTCACCAAGCGGACATGCTTGTCCATTCCTCATTAATAGAACGTGCTGCGTCTATCCAATGAGATTCATGGCCTGTCGCCAATTTGTTATTTTCGATAACCCTTGCCCAGGCAATGAGGATGTTTCCATCACCCGCAGCCAAGATTTGTTGACCCCTAATTTTCATTTGAAGATGAAGGCCTTCGAACAACTGGCAACGCTGTACGGCGTGGAACCACGGCTCCCGTTGGATGCAAAGTTTTTGAGAGAATTTATTATGGCTGTTTCCGCGCCCGTACAGGCTTGGGACTTTGCCAGATCGGAAATGATCCTCTTCCAACTGGAGAAGAATATGCTCCGCTACCAAGGGCGCGATGAGACCGCACCCGTTCGGCCCCGAACTTAGCCTGAAGCACATTCGTTTCCCCCATGACGGCTCAGCATTGTGAGCCGTTCCAACGAACCACGTCTTGTATCCGCGAAACGCACTCCATTTTTCTCAGAATTTCCTTCCCTCTGGGTAAGCCCTCTGATATGAGGCTTCAGAGCCAATATTTTTTTCCCGTTGGAGTAGCCATGCTCGAAAAGACAAGTGAACCCTTTGGGAACAAGGCCTTGCGCGGCAATACGGACCAGATTCCCGACGCGTGCGATGAAAGCCCCCCTCTCTCCGGTTTCAATCCAGATGAGCACCGCTGGCCCCACGAACACCCCACCCTGCAAACCTTGCTCCCAGCCCGTGACGGGCTCGCCGCCGCGCTCGCCCAATTCACCGACTTGTATGAGTTTTCTCCGGCAAGCTATTTCATCCTGGACGGCCGCGGGAAAATTCTGCGAACCAATCTCGCCGGTTCGAACCTGCTGGGAATCGAACGTCCGGCATTGTCAGGCAGCGATTTCAGTCTGCTTATTTCCCGCCGGGACAAAGGTGCCTGGGCTGATTTCTTCAGACAAATCCTTGCGGTCCAGGCCGCGATGGCGCGCGAATTATCCCTGGAGACCAAGCTGGGCTGCCTTTACGTACAGGCCGAGGGCGTGGGGGATGGAAGCGGCTGCCGCTGCTGGCTGGTCTTGGTGGACATCACCGCGCGCAAGCGGGCCGAGCAGGAGCTGGCCGCGAGCGAAAAACGCTATCGCCTCCTGGTCGAGACCACCAATGAGGGCATCTGGTCTCTGGATATCAACCACGCCACCAGCTTCGTCAATCCGGTCATGGCCAAAATGCTGGGCTATTCCGTTGAAGAAATGCTCGGCACGCGGCTTGAAGAATTCGTCTTTGCCGAGGACATGGAGCAGCATGCCCAGCGGATGCAAACGCGCCATGCTGGAATTGACGAAGTGTACGAACGCCGTTTCAAACGCAAGGACGGTTCCTCGCTCTGGGCGCTCATTTCAGCCAAGGTCATCAAGGACGCCGACGGGCGTTACGCCGGATCGTTCGGGATGCTGACCGACATCACCGGGCGCAAGCAATTGGAGACCACGCTGCGCGAGAGCGAGGCGCGCTACCGCAGCGTAGTCGAGGACCAAAGCGAGCTTATCTGCCGCTACCTACCGGACGGGCGCCTCTCGTTCGCCAATGACGCCTACCTGCGCTACTATGGCCTGCCCCGGGAGGAAGCGCTCGGGAACAACTTCGTCCCCCGCATCCCGGAAAGCGACCAGGCGGCCATTTTGATCCAACTGTCATCCCTCACGCCGGATAATCCCGTGGTCAACTTCGCGCACCGCATCATTCTGCCGAGCGGCGAAATTCGCTGGCAGCAGTGGACCCACCGGGCGATCCACACTCCTGGCGGGGAGCTTCTGGAGTACCAGGCCGTCGGCGCGGACGTCACGGAAAGCAAAAATGCCGAACTGGAATTGGTAAAGCTCAGACGTTGCGTGGAAAAGTCCTCCGCAACAATTCTCATCACCGACAAAAACGGCATCATCGAATACGTCAATCCGGCTTTTACCGAGATGACCGGCTACACGCGCGAGGAAGTCATCGGCAAAAACACCCGGGTTTTGAAATCAGGTGCCCACCCCGAGAGTTTTTATCGTGAGATGTGGCAAGTCATCGCGGCTGGATATACGTGGCGAGGCGAGATCTGCAACCGAAAGAAGAACGGCGAACTCTTTTGGGAGCAAGCCGCCATCTCGTCGGTGAAGGATAAAAATGGGGTTATCACCAATTACTTCGCCGTCAAGGACGACATTTCCGACCAGAAAGATCTGGAACGAATCAAGGAAGACGTCGAGCGGATCATGCGCCATGACCTCAAGACGCCGCTGAACGCCATCATGGGCATACCCCAGCTTCTGGAGATGGACGGCAACCTTACCAAGGAACAATTGGAGATGATCAAGGCTATCGAGAACTCAGGGAAAAGAATGCTGTTTATGATAAACAGCTCCCTCGACCTGTTCAAGATGGAGACAGGCAAATACGAGTACGCTCCCTGGCCGGTCAACGCCCTGGACGTGATTAAACGACTCGAGGAACACAGCCGCCCCCAAATGTCCGCCAAGAATCTGTCCCTGCGCGTCACCGTGGATGGCAATCGGCCGGGACCTGACCAAACATTCGTATTTGAGTCGGAAGAACAACTCCTCTACTCCCTGTTTTCCAATCTGATCGCCAATGCCATCGAGGCTTCTCCACAGGATGAAGAAATTGTCCTGGGATTCGCCAACACCAAGCCCAAGACCATTGCCATCCGCAACAAAGGAGTCGTTCCCAAGGAAATCCGGGGGCATTTTTTTGAAAAGTATAAGACCTATGGGAAAAAAACCGGCACCGGGCTGGGAGCCTATTCGGCAAAGTTGCACGCCGAAACGATGGGTTACGGCATCGCTATGTCGACATCGGACGAAGAGAATACCACCTGCATCACGATTTCCGTCCCGGATGCGAAATAAGCGGCTGCATTGCCCCGCCCGGCGACGAAAACCTTGGTGCGGCGCAAAGGCCTATTTTTTGATTTTAAATGCCTCGCTATTTCCGAGAGCCTTGGCAACCTTTTTCAGCAATGTGTCCGCAGTGAAGGGCTTCACAATATAATCCGTCGCCTTATGAAGGCCCGCAACCATGACATTGTCCTCGTGGGCTTCGGCGGTCAGCATAATGAACGGTATTTTTTTCCAGCGTTCATTTTCCCTGACCCGGTCAAGCAACGCAAGTCCGTTGAGATTGGGCATGTTCCAGTCGGCAATTATTATGTCAATTTCGTTGTTTTTCAGTGCTTCTATAGCTTGAACGCCATCCTCCGCGGTATCGAAGTGCACATATCCCGCCTTCTTCAAAAAATTGGCTATTATTTTCCGTATTACGACTTCATCGTCGACAATGAGAAAATTACCATCAAGAACCATAACTTCATTAAACTCACTTTTGTAGCGTGTATATGCCTCTATACATTCAACATATGCACAACGACAAACATAAGCAAATCATTCAAAAATATATTGAATCAGGCAATACGCCGAGAGCCAATACATTGTTCCGGTCCAGAGTAGCTGCCATCAATCTTAAAAAAATTGTTATACAAGTACAATCTTCGCTAATTTGGCAAATATTCTGACACGGGATGCCGCGCAACATATTCACCAATCTTCTTGTCTTCGACAGCAACATGCTCAGTAATCCACTTCTCCAGAAAGTCCACGGTTTCTCGCGCGACATCAAGGTCACCAAAGTGTGAACCTTCATACAACCAGAATTGCTTGCCCAAAAATTCCTTGTGTATAAGAATATGCGAAGCAATCCCGGGGTAGCCGACATTCCGCATCAACCGTTCTTCCGATTCAAAATGGTAGTCCGCATAGGAACCCATGAAATAGAGCATCTCCACAAGACTTTCCTTCGTATAACCATGATTGACCGCCTCGGCGAATTTGTTGAACCGCCGCACGAGCTCTCGGTGCTGTCGGTCGATCTCATCGATGCCAAGGGACAAGGAGTCATTCCACTCAATCATGGATTGCATCCCGTAAAATTGGGGTTTTATTCATGCTTAAGCTTTTATTCTTGGAAGACGTAAAACGTCAAGCAACAAGTTCCCCTACTCGGATTTGACCTTTCCTTGGGTGGGGTCGCCGGCCGTCATGACTTGAGATTGGAAATACCGACGCGCCGCGACCGGAGACCGCGAGAAGTTCCTGGCCGCCGGCATGGGCGATTACCTCGCCAAGCCGGTGGAGCTGGAGGCGCTCACGGCAGTTATCCAGAGAGTTCTGGGTAAAGGCAGCTCCCGGTAGCGAAGGCCGGATACGCCAAGGCGCGAACCGCTCCGGCAAAGTCCCCGTGCCGGGATGGGACAAGACCGAAGGACCAATAGAGCCTATCGGATTGACGGTATTCCATGTTGCGCGTATCAAGTAAAAATACGACTCGAAGTTTTGCCTGGGACTTGGGAGCCGATTTCGCTCCGAGAGCCCGCGGCGGCGAGTCGCGGTTTGCCGGCGGTTCCGGCAAACCCGACGGAAGTCGAACGTGGTGCGACGATATGCCCGACGGGACACTTCAGGCCATTTCGCGATGCGCGCAAGCAGGGCGGCATGCAAAAAAGCGTAGACTTCATGATCCGCCGGATGAGTGCCATTGCTTGCGGTTGCGGCATCGCGACGGCGGGCTTTGGTGTCGTCGGCCTGGCAAGCAGGCTGATGGGGCTGCTCATCCTGACCAGCTATTTTGAGAACGCCATCCCCATGGCCATGAGCACGGCCAGCCTCTTCTGCCTCATCGGGGCGATCCTGATCTTTTCTTCCGAAAAGCCATGCCGCTCCCGGACCAGGTTCATCCTCGCCTTCCTGGCGCTGATCATCTTTTCCGAAGGCTTCATGACCGCGCTTGAAGTCCCCCTGCATCGTCAGAACAATTTCAATCCGTTGGATAAATTGTTTTTTGGGATCCAATCCCGGCTCTCGCTTACGCCCGTCGGCATGTCTCCCTTGGTGGGTCTGCTTTTTGGCATGACCGGAGTCGCCTTGCTGATTTTGGTGTTGCGTCCCCGGGACCGGGGCAGTGCCGGACCTAGCGGCGCCGGACTCACCGGCGCGACGATCGCCCTGGCCGGCCTGACCTTGTTCCTGGGATACTTCTATGGTTCGCCGGTATTATACGGGTCGGGATACATTCCCGTCGCGGCGTCGTCCGCCCTGGCTTTTGTGGTCGCAGGCAGCGGAATCGTCTGCGCCTCGGGCGCGGAGCATCTTCCGTTGCGCCCTTTTCTCGAGGTCTCCATCCGCTCGAGGCTGCTGCGCGTTTTTACCCCGACGATTTTTTCCATCGTTTTGATCTATCCCCTTATCAACCTGGCCATGATCAAATATCTCCGGATCAACGACGCCATCCTGGGCAGCGTCATGGCCACGGCCTTCGCGGGGCTTGCGACCATCGCGGTCTACCGGATCGGGGCAGGCCTCGGCCAGCAGATGGACCGCGCGCAGGCGCTGCGCCGGAGCGCGGAAGAGCGGCTGGCCCAAACCAATGCCTACCTTGGGGCCAAAAACGCCGAACTCGAGCAGGTGGTTTACGTCGCCTCCCACGACCTGCGCTCTCCCCTGGTCAACATCGATGGATACAGTAGGGAACTGGGCTATGCCTTCGATGACCTGCGCCGCGCGCTCGCCGGCCTCCCGGCCGCGCGGGAAACCCTGCAAACCATCAGCCCCTTGCTGGAGGAAGACATCCCCGAGGCCCTGCGCTTCATACGGACCAGCGCCTCCAAGATGGATTCGCTGCTCACCGGGCTGTTGCGCCTGTCGCGCTCGGGCCGCGCGGCGCTCAACATCGAAACCCTGAACATGAACAAGCTGATCGCCAAGACCGCCGAAGCCACTGAATTCAAGATCAAGCAAGCCGGGATCACCCTGGAGGTCGCCGACCTGCCCGCCTGCCGGGGCGACACCGTCCAGGTGAGCCAGGTGTTTTCAAACCTGCTGGACAACGCCATAAAATACCTCGACCCGGCGCGACCCGGCGTCATCCGGATTCACGGCCGGCTGGAGCGGGAACGGACCGTGTATTGCGTCGAAGACAACGGCATCGGCATCGCCCCGGCCCATCTGAACAAAATATTCGAAATATTCCACCGGCTCGATCCGGCGCGCAGCCCGGGGGAAGGACTGGGGCTGGCCATCGTGAAGCGCATTCTGGCCCGGTTGGGCGGGGAGGTTTGGGTGGAGTCGGACGTGGGCGTGGGAAGCCGCTTCTGCGTGGCCCTGCCCGCGGCGGAGACACATTAACGGGGGCGGAAAATGTCGTCATTTTCTCGCTCCTGTTATACGAACGGCCATGCCACCCCCAGGGCGCGCGGGGCCGGCGGGAGCACAAAGTGAAAAACTTTGTGCTTCAAAATAAAGAGCGCGGGGGATGCAAGGAGACGGGCGAATGCATGAGAACGTAGTGATCCTCGTGGCTGAGGACGATGAAGGACATGCCGGGTTGATCAGGAAGAACCTGGCGCGCGCGGGCATCGTGAACACGGTGTTGGTCTTCAAAGACGGCCAGGAGATCTTGGATTTCCTGTTTCGTCAAGGCAATGACCCCCGTCGCCAATCCGGGACCGCCTACGTACTCCTGCTCGATATCCGCATGCCGAAAGTCGACGGGGTCGAGGTGCTCCGGCAGGTGAAAGCCGATCCGGAATTGCGCAAACTTCCCGTGATCATGATCACCACCACCGACGATCCCCGTGAAGTGGCGCATTGCCACGCCCTGGGCTGCGGCAGCTACATCACCAAGCCCGTCGATTACGACAATTTCGTAAACGCAATTCGCCAGTTGGGGCTGTTTTTGGCCGTGGTGCAAGTGCCGACGATCAATGGGGAGAAAACCGCATAATGGCCAAGGCGAATGAAGACCGCAAGCCCCCGGCGCTGGCGGCCGGGCGAATCCTGGTCGTGGACGATGACGCGGGCCTCAACAACCTGGCGCAAAAAGCGCTGCGCAGGCGGGGTTTCGAAACGCACGGCGCTTTGAGCGGAGCCGAGGCCATTGCTTCGGTCATTGCCAATCCCGAACTGATGCTCCTGCTCGATCAGCAACTCCCCGATATGGCCGGAACCGAACTCGTCCGCGCCCTGATCGAACGGGGTCACCGGGTTCCGTTCGTGGCCATGACCGGGCACGGCGACGAACAAGTCGCCGTGGAGATGATGAAGCTCGGGGCCAGGGATTACCTGATCAAGGGGATCAACCTCACCGACCTTCTGCCCGATGTTTTTCAGCGCGTCTTACGCGAACTTGAGACCGAAAGACGTCTCGCCCTGGCCGAAAAGCAACTCCGGGAGAGCGAGAGGCGGCTGCGTTCGCTTTTTGACAACATGTTGGAGGGCTTCGCCTATTGCAAGATGGTATACGATAACGGCATACCCATTGATTTCTTGTATATCGAAGTCAACAAATCCTTCGGGAAATTGACAGGACTGCATGAGGTCGCAGGAAAAAAGGTGTCTGAGGTTATTCCAGACTTTCGTGTGTCTGATAAAAATCTGTTTGATATTTACGGACGGGTAGCCAATGGCGGCGCTCCTGAACAATTTGAGATCTTTGTCAAATCACTTGAAATGTGGTTCTCCATTTCCGCCTATTGCCCGGAAAAAGGATTTTTTGTGGCGGTATTTGACGTGATCACCGATCGCAAAAAAATTGAAGAGGCGATGCAGAGAAGTAGGGACATGCTGCGGCAGATCCTGGACACCATCCCTCAAGGAATTTTTTGGAAAGATACAAAGAGTGTGTATTTTGGATGTAATCGTGTGTTCGCCGATAATGTCGGACTGAACAACATTGACGACATCATCGGCAAGACCGATTTCGATCTGCCTTGGCTGCAACAAGACACTGAAGCTTACCGTGCTGACGACGCATACGTCATTGCCAACAGCAAGCCGAAAATGCATATCATCGAACAAGCGATGAATCGCGCCGGCGAGAGGATCTGGGTCGATACCAGCAAAATGCCGCTTTTGGACCAACAGGGCCAAGTCTATGGCGTCCTGGGAATATATGAGGACATCTCCGAGCGGACAAAGGCCGCGGAGGAACTCAAACGGGCCATGGCGCTGGCCGAGGCCTCGAACCGCTCAAAATCCGAATTTCTGGCCAACATGAGCCATGAGATACGCACACCGCTCAACGGCGTGCTCGGCATGCTCCAACTCTTACAGACGACAGGGCCGACCGATGAACAAAAGGAATATATCCTCGCGGCGATCAAGTCGTCCAGGCGTCTGACCCGGCTTTTGGCCGACATCCTCGATCTTTCCAGAATCGAGGCCGGCAAGCTGGTTCTCGAAGAAACCGAATTTGCGATCATAAACCAGAAACAGGCCGTCATGGAGTTGTTCGCCGAGGCCGCCAGACAAAAAGACCTGGATTTGGACTTCTTCCTTGACGCGCGTTTGCCGCCAAAGCTGATCGGAGATGAAACCAGGCTCCGGCAGATCCTCTTCAATCTGGTCGGCAACGCGATCAAGTTTACCGAAAAAGGCCGGGTGCGGGTTGAAGTTTCCCCGGTGGACGCTCCTTGCAAAGACTGCCTTCGGGTGCTTTTTACGGTGGAAGACACCGGGGTCGGCATCCCCGAGGACCGGCTCAAGGACATCTTCGAACCCTTTGTTCAGGCTGAAGGGTCGTATACGCGACGTTTTCAGGGCGCGGGCCTGGGCCTTTCCATCGTCCGCAAACTGGTGAAGCTGATGGGGGGCGATCTTTCGATTGACAGCGTCGCGGGAGAAGGGACGACGATTTATCTCTCCTTCCCCTTCAAGCTCCCTGGTGCGCGGCCCGGGCAAGCTGAGCCGGCGGTTCCCGCCGCAGGCGGCTCCGCCAGCCCTCCCCTGCGGATCCTTATCGCCGAGGACGACGAGGTATGCTTGATCTCCGGGGCGAGGATGCTTGAAAAGTCCGGGTATGCCGTGGTCACCGCCAAAGACGGCCAGGAAGCGCTTGCACGCCTCGCCGGGCAGGATTTCGACCTGGTTCTCATGGACGTCCAGATGCCGGTCATGGACGGGGTTGAGGCGACAAGGCGCATCAGGGCGTCCGGCGCGGCCCATGCGGGCGTCCCGATCATCGCCATGACCGCTTACGCCATGGCCGGCGACCGCGAGAAGCTCCTGGCCGCCGGCATGGACGATTATCTCGCCAAGCCGGTGGAGATGGAGGCGCTCACGGCAGTGATCCAAAGGGTTCTGAGCAAAAGACGCTCCCAGTAGCGGGGGCCTGGCCGTTCCCCCGGCCACCGGAGCGCGGCGGCACTCCCGGTGAGTCCGCGTCCGGCCGTCCTGACTTTCCTCACCGGCACCTCTTTGCGAAGGCCCCCGCCCTGGCGGCCAAGAATTGCTCCAATCACCATTTTTCCTTGCAACGCCGTGCAAAACGGGATAAATTGTTATATTAGAGAGGAAAGCCAGAGAAAACGGCTTCCATGACCGCGCAGCGCATGACGGAGAACTTGATGCGACGAGTTCGAGTGATTTGCCTCAGTTAGCCGCACGGCGGCGAGTCGCAACCGGGCAGACTTGATACCACCGGATCTGCCGGTGATCGCGGGTTTTTCACGCTGAGAGAAGTTGTTGCGTCGGTTGGCATATTGTCAGTTGTCGATAATTTCGGTGGGGCTGCTCCCCGGACGAAAGGAGAAGGACATGGCGGCAAAGAGCATCCGGACTACGATAGCCCTCATTATGGGCGCTGTTGTTCTTTTGATCCAGTCGACCCTGGTGTATTTTGTCGCCGGTTCGATCCATACGGCAAGCATAACGTCGAAACAGCATGAGATGGAAATGCTGGTCGCCACCATTGCGAGATCAGCCGAGGCCTTCGGCGTCCAGCAAATGGAGAAAGTGCGCGGCGTTTCCAAAGTTCCCGCCCTGCGCGAATTTCTCCTTTCCGGCAAAGACGCAGACGAAGCTGCGGCGATCATCACCTCCATGTCGCTCTCGTCACCGAACGTCAACTCATTCTACCTGTTCGACAAACAGGGAACGCAGGTCCTTATAGCGACCCAGGGCAAACCCGGGACGCTCAACCCACTGGGCGAACGGGAGTATATCAAGGCGACTCTTGCCGGAGAGGAAGGCTACAGCACCGTTCCAACCAAGAGCCTGATCACCGGCAAGCTGATCGTGAGCCTCACGGCCCCGGTTTTTGACGGTTCCGGCAAAGTGATCGGCGGCGTGGGCATGTCCTACGTTCTGGACAAATTGATCACCGACTACATCGACACCACCAAGGTGGGCGACACGGGCCATCCCTTCATCCTTTCGCCCAAAGGTTTAGTCGTCGGCCATCCCGACCGCAGCCTGCTCCTCAAGGACTTATCCGCGGAGCCGGGCATAGCGGCCTTGCTGTCCAGCCCGCAGGGGACGGGCTTTTTCACCCGCGACGGGAAGGAAAGAAAGGTGGTCTGGGCCCAGGTGCCGGGCTGGAAATGGGTGATGGCCTTTTCCATGACCGTGGAGGAGATCGAGTCGCTCGCGAAAGGGCAGCGCGATTTCATGATGTTGCTCGGCTTCGGCGCCATATTGGCCCTGATCGCGGTGAGCCTGTTGGCCCTGGAAAAAGTCGTCGTCAACCCCCTGAAACAACTTGAGGAATACGCATCCAGCGTGGCCGCGGGGAATCTGGACAAACCCCTGACCCTGGCGCTGAGCAATGAGATAGGCAAACTGGCCGGCAGCCTGCGCACGATGGTCGAAAGCCTCAAAAGCAAGATCGCCGAGGCGGACGAAAAAAGCCGCCAGGCCGGCGAGGAATCCGCCCGCGCGGCCCGGGCCACGGCGGAAGCCGAGGAAGCGCGCCAGGCCGCCGAGCGGGCCAGGACCGAAGGCATGCTCCAGGCCGCGGCCAAGCTGGAAGGCATTGTGGAGATCGTCACCTCCGCCTCCGAAGAGCTTTCCGCTCAGATCGAACAGTCCAGCCGTGGTTCCGAGGAACAATCCCGCCGCATGGGGGAAACCGCCGCCGCCATGGAGGAAATGAACGCAACCGTCCTTGAAGTCGCCAGGAACGCTTCCCAGGCGGCGGAAATGGCTGACAAAGCCAAGCATAATGCCCAGGATGGCGCCAAGGTGGTCACCGAAGTGGTCAAAGAAATCGCGGAAGTTCAAAATCAAGCCGGCGAAATGAAATCGGATATGACCATCCTCGGTAAACAAGCGGAGGGCATTGGACAAATTCTGAATGTCATCTCGGACATCGCCGATCAAACGAACCTTCTGGCCCTGAACGCCGCCATTGAAGCCGCCCGCGCGGGTGACGCCGGGCGCGGATTCGCCGTTGTCGCCGACGAAGTTCGCAAACTGGCGGAAAAAACCATGACCGCCACCAAGGAAGTCGGTGACGCGATTAGGGGAATCCAGAGCGGCACCAAGAAAAACATCGACAATGTGGAGCGTACCGGGAAAACCATCCAAGAGGCCACGGCCCTGGCGAGCAGGTCAGGGGAAGCCCTCAAGGAAATCGTCACCATGGTCGAGATGGCATCCGATCAGGTGCGCTCCATTGCAACCGCCTCGGAACAGCAATCTTCAGCCAGTGACGAAATCAATCGGAGCATTGAGGACGTGAACAGGATTTCGAGCGAGACCGCGGATGCGATGAAGCAATCAGCCCTCGCCGTCTCCGAACTCGCCGATCAGGCCCAAATACTCAAGAACCTCATTACGGAAATGCAAACGGATCAGGCCGGGAGCAGCACGCAAACACACCGGGAACCTCTTTCGAGCAAGGGGACGACGCGAGCCCTGCCGAGGGGAAAGACTGTTTTACCTGCAAAATCCTAACGCGGAGTCATCATGGAAGAAGATATCCAAAAGAAAGACGGCTCTCTTTTACAACTGGTCACGTTCAACATCGCCAACGAGGAGTTCGGCGTCGACATCCTCAAGGTGCAGGAGATCATTCGCACCATGGAAATCACCAGGGTGCCCCGCGCCCCGGCGTTTGTGCAGGGCGTCATCAACCTGCGCGGCAAAGTCATCCCGATCATCGACTTGCGCGGACGTTTCGGCATGGAGTCCCGCAAGCACGACAGCCAGACCCGGATTGTCGTCGTGGAACTCAATCAGGTGATTGTCGGCTTTGTGGTCGACTCGGTATCCGAGGTGCTGCGCATCCCGGCGGACACGGTTGTGCCGCCGCCGAGCATCGTTTCAGGAGTCGATTCCGAATACATAAGCGGTGTCGGGAAGCTTGACGACAGGCTGCTTATCCTGATCGATCTGGAGAAGCTGCTTTCCCCTGAAGAACATAGGGCGCTCGCTGACGTGTAAATCCAGCCTGTTTGCCGCTTGTCTACGGGGCCACCCAGCCTGACCCCGACCGAAGCGCTGCCAATCCCGGCTCCCCGGACCAGCGTGGAAATTTTCCGCCAGGTCCCGGCGGAAATGACGCGGCGTGGTTCAAACGGCCGGCGGCTCAAAAAAATCGGCGGTGGTCATGTCGGGCAATGATTCCGGTTTTCCGAAACAAGTCGGCCTGGCGCTAGGCAGCGGCGCCGCCCGGGGGTGGGCTCACCTCGGCGTCATCCGGGCGCTGGCCGAGGCGGGGATAGAGATCAATTTCGTCGCCGGAACCAGCATCGGTTCTCTTGTGGGGGCGGCCTTCGCCCTCGGCAAAACGAACGAACTGGAAGACTTCGCCCGCGGGCTCGACTGGAAACAGATCGTTTCCTTCCTGGATGTGACCTTTCCCCGGTCCGGGCTGATCGACGGCAAAAAAATCACCGATTTCTTTCGCGGCCAGATCCGCAATATCAATATCGAAGAGATGTCTCTCGCCTATTGCGCGGTCGCCACGGACCTGAGCACGGGGCAAGAAAACGTCTTGAGCTCGGGCAATCTCATCGATGCGGTCCGGGCCAGCATTTCGATCCCGGGCATCTTCACGCCGGTCAAGAAGGACGGCGATTTTTTGGTCGACGGCGGATTGGTCAATCCCGTTCCGGTGAGCGTGGTCAGGAATATGGGCGCGGATTTCGTCATCGCCGTGGATGTGAACGCGGACAGACTCCGCGGGAGAAGAACAAGGAAAGACGACTCGGCCGATCCAGCGGCCGGGAACAGGGCCGATCCCTCCCGAGCTGCCAAATGGGGCCTCGCGCGGGAGTTGGCCAACCGGTTCGGCGACTTGAGTTCCCCGGCGCTATCCCAGGTGCGCCAGTGGATGAACAAGGACCCCGCGCCGAGCATCTTCGAGGTGCTGACGACCTCCATCAGCATTATGGAGTCGCGGATTACGGCGGTCAGGCTGGTGGCGGATCCGCCGGACCTGCTGCTGCAGCCCCAGTTGGGATATATCCGTTCCCTTGAATTCCACCGGGCCGAGGAGGCCATCGCCGAGGGATACCGGGAAGCCGTGGCGCGGCTTGCGGACGCAAATCCGGGAAAGCGATACTGATTTCCGCCCCCCTTGCCCCGCGAAAATTTTCGCTTTGCGTCCGGCCCGGGCTATCCTCCCGGCGTGCTTCGCGCCGGCCTCCACCGCCCCAGGTCCGCTAAAATTCGGTTTCCCTCGCGTAACTCAGCGCGAACCCCTGCATCCGCAACGAAGACAAAAAACGCTCGTACTCCACGAGCGAGTCGTACGGGCCGTGAACTCCCATCATCGACGACCATCTGGCCCCGGCGCCGTAGTCCATGACATACAACTTGCCGTCCGCCGTGAATGCCGTGACCCAATGGTGCGGCGGCCCCAGCCGGTTCTCTATGTATACGATCCTGGCCCGGTAGCTGGGATTGATCCGGTTGAGCGCGTCCCGGGCGAAGTTGGAAGCGTCCTGGCACATCCCTCTGCCCGATGCGAAGGTCTCCTGCGGGGCACGGGGTTGCCAGGATTTCGCTTTCCTTGGCACGTAATAAAAGTTTGCGCGCATCCAATCGGCGACATCCTGGTAGGAAGTCCATTTCGCCACGGTCGCCTGGTAGTCCGGGCTCGCCCCCGGCCTGCCCCCCGTGGTGGCGCAAGAAGCCAAGAAAAGCAGCCACAAGACGATGCCGGCCCGTCGCAGCATAAGCGCCTCTCCTGAAAAAATCGCGTTCCTCTGAGTCGCTCTGTTTTTAACACAACGGCCAAGGCAATCAAGAACCCGGTTGGAAGCACGTTTCGCCCCTGAACGAAAACGAAATCCCCAGGTCACTCAACTGAAACAATCGCCCAATATGCATCTCCAGCAAACGAAAAAACGCCCGACCAGAAGGGCCGGGCAACCGCCCTCAAGGAGTCTTCACCATGTTCAGCCAATTTTTCGGCAACTACCTGCGCAAGCGCGGGTGCATCAGCGTCGAGCAAATGCGGGATGTTCTGGCCCTGCAGGATTCCGTGCGGGTCAAACTCGGCGTCTTGGCCATCGACGCCGGGTACATGGACGCCGCCCAGGTGGAAAAAGTCCACGGCCTGCAGTCCACGATGGACAAGCGCTTCGGCGAGATCGCCATCGAGCTGGGCCTGCTTGACGAAGAGAAGCTGTCCGGCCTGCTCAGCCAACAGAACAAGCGGCATTTGTTCATCAGCCAGGCCCTGATCGACAAGGGCATCATGAGCTTCGAGACCTTCGAAAATTATCTGAACGACTACAAACGGGACTCGGGGCTTTCCGCCAAGGAATTCGAGGCCCTCAAAAGCAACGATATCGATACCGTCACCCAGGCCTTGGTGCACATGCCCGAGCTTGGGGATTCCAAGATGTACGTGGAGTATTTCGCCCTGTTCGTGCGCAACCTGGTGCGCTTCATCGACGACCACATCCTGCTGGAAGGAGCCGGGAAGGTCCAGCATGAGGACTTCGACTGCCTGATCCACCAGGAAATCGACGGCCGCTTCAAGTTCTTCACCGGCTTCTCCGGGGCCGAGCCGGCCATGTCCGAATTCGCGACCCGCTTCGCCAAGATGGAAGTCTCCGGCATGGACGCCGTGGCCAGGGACTCGCTCGGCGAATTCATGAACATCCACAACGGGCTCTTCCTTTCCAAGCTCTCCAACGATTGGGTGGAGCTGGAGCTTTTGCCCCCGGAATACAAAAACAGAGGCAGCCTCAAATCCATGGGGGTGGTGTACAAGATTCCCTTCGCCCTGCCGTTCGGGCAGTTCGTTTTCTTCATCGGCGTTGGATCCCCGGTTTTCAATCATCGCTAAGAAGGAGTTCGTGATGGCTAAAATCCTCATCGTAGACGATTCCATCGTCTCCCGCAACAATCTGAAGAATATCCTCATAAGCGCCGAGCACGAGGTGGTGGGCGAGGCCGTGGACGGCGAAGACGGCGTGGAGAAATATCTGGCCCTACGCCCGGACTTGGTGACCATGGACATCACCATGCCCAAGCTCAACGGCATCGAATGCTTAAAAGAGATCTTAAGCCGCGACCCGCAGGCCCGGGTGATGATGATCAGCGCGCTGGGACAGGGAGCCAAAATTTTGGAAGCCGTCAACAGCGGCGCGCGCCACTACATCACCAAGCCCTTCGAGGCGGAAAAAGTCATCGAGGCCGTAACCGAGTTGATGGGCGAATAAACACGGTCAAAAACGGCCGCTTATGGCGACTGGAGGGCTCATGGCATCTTCGGAGGAACAAGACCTCGACCTTGAAGTCGAATCTGCTGAAGATCAATCCATCGGCAACCTGGTCGAGCAGACGCGGATATTTACGCCCACGGACCTGGGCGGCGAAGTGCACGCCTTCTTCAGCGAACACGACAGCGCCGAAGGGGTGGTCATCATTGACGGCCAGTCCCCGGCGGGGCTGGTCATGCGCAACGACTTCTACCAAAAAATCGGCTCGCTCTTCGGCCGGGATCTGTTCATAAACAGGCCCATCCAGCTCATCATGAACCCCCATCCCCTGGTGGTGGACGTGTCCGTGGACATCGCCACCATCAGTATCATCGCCATGAACCGCGGGAGCGAACAGCTCTACGACCTGGTGGTGATCACCGAGCAGGAAAAATACCTGGGCGTGGTCAGCGTCAAGCGCTTCATGATCGACCTGTCGAAAAAACAGGGCGTGCAGATCAATCTGCTCCAGAAGCAAAAAGAGATCCTGCGCCTGGCCAACGAGGCGGAAATCCGCCAACGCAAGCAGATCGAGGAAAAAAGCGACTCCATCAAGAACTTGATGGACAACGCCGGACAGGGCTTCCTCTCCTTCGGCCAGGACCTGACCGTAAGCGAGGAATACAGCTTGGAATGCGTCCAGATCTACCGGATGCAGATTGGCGGCAAAAGCTTCCTGGAACTCATGGCCAAGCACGTTACTCCGGAAGTCATCCAGATCATGTCCCAGGTTTTCGAAAGCGTTTTCGCCTCGGAAAAGTCCATGCGGGAAAAAGTCTACATCTCCTTGCTGCCGAAGGAGTTCACCATCTACGACAAGATCGTGAACATCGAATTCAAGACCATCAAGCACGGCGGCCTCAAGAAGATGATGCTCATCCTCACGGACATCACCGAGAAAAAGAAACTCGAAGCGCGCATGACCCAGGAGCGCAACAACGTGAAGATGGTGGCCAAGGCGCTGACCAAGCAAGGGGACGTGAACCTGGCCATCGAAGAGTTCCGCGGCTTTATCCAGGGCGAGGCCAAGACTTTTATTGACGCGGCGTCCGACCCCCAGGCGGCCCTGGCGGAGATATTCAGGCAGGTGCACACGTTCAAGGGGGACTTCGCCCAACTGGGCCTGTACAACACCGCGGCCAGCCTGCACGTCCTGGAGGACAAGCTGGCGGCCATGTCCGCCCGGGCAGAGGCTGTCAGCCGGGAGGAACTAGCCCAAATGGCGGCTGGTTGGGACGCCCAGGCCTTGCTCCAGGAGGACGTGAACATCCTGACCGACATCCTGGGCAAATCCTTTTTCGAGAAGGACGAGCGCTTCCAGGTCAGCGCGGAGACGGTGCTGGACATCGAAGCCCAGGCGCGCTCCCTGCCGGACAGCCCGGAGCGGGCGGGGATACTCGCGTCTTTGCGGCGTTTGCGCCTGCGTCCGCTTACGGACATCGTCGCCGAGTACCGGGACTATCTGCAGACCCTGGCCGAGCGCCTGGGCAAGCCTATTGAGCCTTTTCACGTCACCGGCGACGACGTTCTGGTGGAAAAAGAGGCCTACCAGAAGTTCATCAAGTCCCTGGTGCATGTTTTCAGGAACATGATCGACCACGGCATCGAGACCCCGGAGGAACGCCTGGCGGCCGGCAAGCGGGAGTTGGGCCTGATCCAGTGCAAGATCAAGCAGACCGGAGACGAGGTGACGCTCGCCGTCTCCGACGACGGCCGGGGCATCGACGCCGCCAAGGTGCTTCGGGTGGCCCAGTCCAAGGGGCTTTTGTCCCCGGAACAAGGCAAGGACATGCCGGCCGAAGACGTCTACGGCCTGCTCTTCATGGATTCATTTTCCACCAAGGAAGAGGTCAGCGCCCTGTCCGGCCGGGGCGTGGGCCTGTCCGCGGTGAAGGCCGAGGTGCAGCGTCTGGGCGGGGATATCGAGGTCAGCTCGAAGCCCGGCCAAGGGTCAAAGTTCAAGTTCCGCCTGCCCCTGTCCTGAGCCGGGGTGCGGGTCCTAGCCCGTTATCCGGCTGAATGAAAACGCCAAGCCGGCGAGGAGCGCCAGGACCGCGACGCCCCCGGCGACCGAGAAGGCCCATTGCCTGCCTTCGTTCGCCGCCAGCCAAGGGACGCACAGCCTGCTGAGAACCGGCATCACCGCCCACTGCAACAGGCATACGCTCAGGGCGTTGCCGATCAGCATGGCCAGGGCCAGCCCCAGGGGCTGCACATACGGCCCCGGAAAAAGCGTGAGCAGCATGACCGTGGGATACAACCCCAGAAGCACGATCAAGGCCATCTTCCACGAGGGCGTGGGCGTCGCCGATCCGTCCAGGCAGCCGGCGAACCAGGGGCCGAAGCCGCCCGGCACCACCTTCAGATCAAACGCCCCGATCTTTGCCTGCAGCTTCTCCACCCACTGCCGCCTGACCGGGGAATCGAGCCAAGCCTGCAACGACTTCTCGTCGTCGAAGCCGATCACCACCACCCACTCCCCGCCCCTGCCGCCCGGCGGAGGATAAACCTCGGTGCCCTGGTGGCCGCCAAAGGCCTCCATGGCCCCAGTGACGCCTCGCTGCCAGTCCAAAAACCAGTCAACGCCCGCCTCGGACACCTGCTGCACAACCACGGCCGTGGCCCGGGAAACACGCATGTCCACGGATGAAATCCTCCTATTTTCAATAGGGAGAAACCGGGGGGAAAACCCCTTTTGTGCACTTCGAGAGCACTGCGTGCTCTCTCGTTCGTCAGGGCGAGCACGAAAATGAGGACATTTCCTGCTCTCCCTAGAAACAAAAGGGGGGTTCCCCCCGGCCCCCCCTTTCCCCAAAAAACTTTAAAGTTTTTGGGAGGTGGGGGTTCGGGGGAGGAACCTTTTGTTCACAAAAGGTTCCTCCCCCGATTCCTCCCCCATCCTACGCGCCGCTTTTCTTGTAGGCGCGCTTGCCGGCGATCCAGGTTTCGTCGATGTTGCGGTCGTCGCCGATGGTCATGACGCCGAACAGCAGTTGCGCCGCCTGTTCCATGGTCGTGGGCAGACCGTCTTCGGCCGCCAGCGACTGGTGCCAGGCCAGGGCCATCTGGCCGGCGTTGACGTCCAGAACCACGAAATCGGCTTCCTTGCCCGGCTCGAAGTTGCCGAGCAGGTCGTCGAGGTACAGGGAGTGGGCTCCGCCGAGCGTGGCCAGGTAGAAGGCCCGGTAAGGCGAGAGCTTGTTGCGGTCGGCCTCGGCCAGATCCTGTTCGCGCGGATTGACCGAGCCGTCGAGCATGGTGTTGTTGCACATGCCGACCTTGTAGGCTTCTTCGAGCACACGGATAAGAGAAAAGGCGTTGCCGCCGCCCATGTCGCAGCCCACGGACAGGCGCACGGGATGCTCTGGGTCCTTGGCCCGGCCCAGGCGGAACAGGCCGCTGCCGAGGAACAGGTTCGACAGCGGGCAAAAGCAGATGGCCGCGCCAGCCTTGGAGAAGCGGCGCATCTCGTCGCCCGAGAGCCAGACCCCGTGGCCAGCGGTGAATTTCGGTCCGAGCAGGCCGTGCTTTTCGTGGACCTGGGTGTAGTCGGCGCAATCGGGATAGTGCACCTTGGCGGTGCGGATCTCGGAGGGGTTCTCGGAGATGTGCGTGTTGATCCAGCAGTCGGGGTGCTCCTGCTTGAGCCTGCTGCAGTTCTCCATCATCGCGTCGGTGCAGCCCACGGCGAAGCGCGGGGTGATGGCGTAGAGGTTGCGGCCCTTGCGGTGGTAGCGTTCGATCAGCCGCTTGGACTCGCGGTAGAAGTCCTCGGGGGTGATGCAGAAGTCGTCGGGAGCGAAGCGGTCGATACCGGTTAAGCCCGCGATCACGCGCAGGTTGCGCCGGGCGGCCTCCTCGAAGAATTCCTCGGTTGAGACCGGGCTCGACGTGGTGAAGGCCTGGCAGGTGGTCGTACCTCCGGCGAGCAAAGCGTCGAAAAATTTCACGGCCGCGGCGGCGGCGTAGTCCCGGTCGCGGTATTTGAGTTCTTCGGGGAAAATCCAGGTTTGCAGCCAGTCCAGCAGCTGGTTGCCGAAGGCCCCGAGCACGCGCACCTGGGGAAAATGGATGTGGCCGTCGATGAACCCGGGCAAAATGAGCCGGCCCGGCAGGTGGGTGACCTGCGCGTCCGGATTGCGTTTGGACACCTCGGCGAATTCGCCGAAATCCGCTATGATCCCGTCCTTGACCACCAGCATCCCGTCGCGGATGAAGCGGGCGGCTTCCTGCTCGCGGCCACCGTGTTTCCACGGGTCGTCGGTCAGGTCGAAAAACGTTCCTCGAATCGCGCAGCTGGCGCCTGTCATGGTCAGTCCTTTGTTTATAGGGTGGTCGAGCCGGGAAGCCCGATCACGGCCGATGCCCGCTGCCGCCGGACGTTCGGCAACTCCGGAACACCCGAGGGCAACCCGCGGCGCGGCATGGCCGCAAGTCTGTCGAAGCCCACGGTCGGCTCCGTGCGGGATGCAAGCGCATCCATGGTGATCGATTTGTTGACGCACTGCCCAAGGCGCTTCACCGGCGCCTCTCCGCCGGCCTCCGGCCACACCCGGTTCAGCGGAGACCCTGAACACTCAATAAAGCCTAGCACCTTTCTATCGCCACGCCAAGGCGGCCTGAGATTTTTCCGCTTAGGATAACGAACTTATTTTGGGCCGGATACGCGAATTTTGCCGGACGCCTTGACGCAAGCCCGCCAAAGAGGCATTTACCCTCCAGCGGATTCTGTAAACCCGGCGCCGCTCAAAGGAGCGCGTGGAAGGCGCATGATCAAGCTCTTTTTCGGTTCCATCGCCCGCAGCCTTTACGTACTCGTGGTCTGCGCCGTTCTGCCCGCCCTGGTGATCATTCTATACAACGGGTTGGCGCAACGAAACCAGGCCGTCGCCGACGCCGACAATCAGCTTGCCAACCTCACCAACGGCCTGGCCAGCCTGCAAACGGAAAAAACCAACCAGGCCAGGCTGCTCCTGCTGACTCTCAGCGTCCTGCCCGAGGTCAAGAAACTGGACCTGCCAAGGTGCAACGCCCTGTTCCAGGAGCTTTTGCGGGCCAATCCGGCGCTGGCCAACATCGTGCTCATCGATCCGGACGGGACCGTGCGGGCCTCGGGAATCCCGATGCCTGGCGCCATCGACCTGTCCGACCGCGTCTCGTTCCAGGACGCCATGCGCACAAAGGACTTCAGCGCCGGTGATTTCATGGTCAGCCGGATAGCCAAGACGCCTGTTTTTCAGTTCAGCGCCCCGGTCCCGGGCGATGACGGGTCGCCGGCCGCGGTCTTGTTCGTCACCTACGACCTTGCGAAATACGAGTTGTATTTCCAGAATCTGGCCCTGCCTGCCGACAGCCGGGCCATTTTGGCCGACCGCAACGGCGTGCGGCTGCTCAGTCTGGCCAAGCAAACCGAAGCGCCGCCGATCGGGGTGCCGATCGTGCCAAAAAATTGGAGCATCATTGCCGAATCGGGGCCGGATTCGGGCCAGTTCGCCGGGACCAGATATGACGGCGCCCAGGTTTTTTTCCATTTCACCAAGTTGCGGCTTCGGCCCGGCGAGCCGCCGTACATGACCGTGCTCACGAACGTGCCGGCCCGGACCGCGCTGGCGCGGGCCGACCGGGCGCTTGAAGTCAACGTGGCGCTGCTCGCCCTGGCCGCGCTGCTGGCCTTGATCGTCGCCCGCGTCCTGGGCCGGGCCGACGTGGGCCGCTATGTCGAGATTCTACGCGCAAGCGAGGAAAAGTTCTCCAAGGTGTTCCGCCGCGCTCCGGTGGCCATGGCCTTGACCGAGATCGAGGACGGCCGGATCATCGACGTCAATGAGGCGTTGGTTGCGCTGCTGGGCTCTCGCCGGGAAAACATCGTCGGCAAAACCTCTCTCGAACTCGGCTGGTTCACCGCCGGGCAACGCCAAGACATCGTCGCGGAACTCAGGGAACACGGCCGGGTGAACGCCAGGGAAGAGGAATTCGTCACCTTGGACGACAAACGGCTTTGCTGCATCTACAGCGCCGAGATCGTCACGATCGGCAAACGCGACATGATGCTGTCCCTGGCCCTGGACATCACCGGCCGCAAGCTGGCCGAGAAGGAGCTGGCTCAGGCCAAGGACGCCGCCGAGGAAGCCAACCGGACCAAATCGGAATTTCTGGCCACCATGTCCCACGAGATCAGGACCCCGCTCAACGGCATCATGGGCATGCTGCAACTCATCCGGGAATTGGCCCAGGAGGCGGAAGTTCAAGAATATGTCCGGACCGCCCTGGATTCGGCCAAACGGCTTTTGCGGCTGCTCAGCGATATCCTGGACATCGCCAAAATCGAGGCGAGACGGATCAACATCGCCCGGGAGCGGTTTTGCGTGCGGGATGTGATCTTTTCCGTGACAGACATGTACCGTGGGCCGCTGACGAAAAGGGGCATCAAATTCGAAGTCGAGATCGGCGGCGACGTCCCCCGGGAAGTGTTGGGCGACGAAGGGCGCCTCAGGCAAATCCTGTTCAACCTGGTCGGCAATGCAGTGAAATTCACCGAAGCTGGGGAGGTGGGCCTTTGCCTGCACCTGCTTCCCGCCCCGGCCTCGCCTGGCCGGGCGCGGCTGCTCTTTATCGTGCACGACACGGGGCCTGGCATCCCGGACGAATATCTTGGAGACATCTTTACGCCTTTCCATCAGATCGAGCGCGGCACGGCAAAAAGATACGGGGGCGCCGGGCTTGGTCTGTCCATCGTCAGACGCCTGGTTACCCTCATGGGCGGAACGATCTGCGTCGATTCGGAATCGGACCGGGGCGCGGCCATCTATTTCACCATTGAAGCCGGGGGTGCCGCTTCGGAGGTTGCCTTGCCCCCGCCGTCCGCCGGAGCTCCCCGGGAGATATCGCCCACAACCGTCCTGATCGCCGAGGACGAGACCATCAACCGACTGACCATCGAGGCCATGGTGCAGCGGCTCGGGTGCGAAACCCAAACCGCCGAAACCGGCCAGGAAGTCCTGGACGCGCTCGCCGCCGGCACCTTCGACCTCATTCTCATGGATATCCAGATGCCGGTCATGGACGGTATGGAAGCAACCAAACGCATCCGGGCCGGGCAGGCCGGGCAGGAGAACCAGGATATCCCGATCATCGCGCTGACCGCCTACGCCATGCAGGGGGATAAAGAACGCTTCCTCGCCGCCGGCATGGACGATTATCTTTCCAAGCCGGTGGAGACGCAGGAAATACGCGCCATCATCGCCAAAGCAGCGGCCTTACGGCGGACTGTCCGCCGTGTTCCCGAAACAGGATAAAACCGCAGGCGACGCATGTCCGAAAGGAAGAAGATACTCGTCGTCGACGATGAGGGCCCCACCCGAACCGGCCTCGGGAAACTGCTCGCCGGTTTGGGCTATGAACCGGTCTTGGCGGCGAATGGATCCGAGGCGCTGGCGACGCTTTGCCAAGACATCGAGCTCGTCCTCACGGACGTCATGATGCCCGACATAAGCGGCTACGACCTGACGCGCGCTATCCGCACCCATCCCGCTTACGCCGAGATCCCGATCATATTGGTCACCGCGCTCTCGGCGAGGAGCGACCGGATCAAGGGCGTCGAAGCCGGAGCCAACGACTTCATCGTCAAACCCGTCGATGTGACGGAATTGCACGTACGGGTCGATTCGCTGCTCAAGGTGAAACAAGCTCACGAGGAGCTCAGGCTCTATCAACTCCACCTCGAAGAAATGGTGCGGCTGCGCTCCGAGGACTTGCAGCGGACGATCGGCAAGCTCAAGGAGCAGCAATGGCAAAACCAGACCGCCCTGCTCGACACCGCCAAGCGGTTGGGCGTCGCGGCGGAATTCAAAGACAAGGAGACCTCGGACCACATCCACCGGATGAGTGAATACTGCGAGTTGATCGCGCGACTCAGAGGCCTGCCCGGGGGCGAGGTCGAAATCGTGTTGCGCGCCAGCCCCTTGCACGACGTCGGCAAGCTGGGCACCCCGGACGCCATCCTGCTCAAACCCGGACCGCTGACCCCGGAGGAGTGGGTGGTCATGAAGGAACACACCTTGACCGGCGGCCGGATCCTGGCCGGCGCCATGTCGGACGTGATCCAGGCCGGGGAGATCATCGCCCTGACCCACCACGAAAAATGGGACGGCTCCGGCTACCCCGAGGGACTCTCCGGTAAAGACATCCCGCTCTACGGCCGCATCTGCGCCATCGCCGACGTCTTCGACGCCCTGACCAACAAGCGCCCGTACAAGGAAGCCTTTTCCAATAAAACGGCCGCGAACATCATGATCGAGGGTCGTGGAAAACATTTCGATCCTAAACTGCTCGACCTGTTTTTCGCCAATTTCGACGAGGTCAAGCGCATCCAACGAAAATTCACTGACGCGACCAAATCGGCGGCTGAGGCTCCCACCCAGACCCCGCCGGGGGCATGACGCCCCCCGGACCCCCACGGTAAAGGGCGCGCCCCAAAAACCTTGCGCTGAACGCCCGGATTGCGGTCAAAACGCTATCGTGTCGGGGGGTATCCTTTTTTTGAGGATGCCCCCTTTTCATTGCCCCCAGGCCCTTCGCGGGCCGCTTGGCTCCGGCCTGTAACCTAGTTGCTACGACAACCGTCTACCCACTATGAAGTTCGACTATCGCATGCGGAACTTGGCCGACGCCGAACCGGACCCGGAGAATCAAGAAATTGCAATTTGGGATATCTGGAAAGAAAAACCGACCATCACCGGACATTGCCGAGACCTCTTGGACGAGACGGGTGCGATGCCATGGTGGGTTTTGCGAGTGTTTGGCCACTCAAACGGCTGCCAAGATTTTTATACCAAGGAGCGGTGAACAATGTCTTGTAATCGAATCCACACCATTTATTCCGTTTCCATTGTGATACTGCAGCGCTATCTGCTGCCGTGCTTCTTCGCCGGCTTGCTGATTTTCAACTGGAGCCCGGGAGAACCCCAGGCGCAACCTGGCATCAACCAAAGCGCATTTCTGAACATACTGAAGAATTACTCTTCAAAATATGTGTTTTCCAGAAATCAAACACAACAGGTAAGCATCATCAAGGATAGGGATGAGGCGGTGCATCGTCTGCTGCACACGGACGGAGCTGAATTTCGAGGTTGGATCGTGACATTGTATGATAAATCCACGACGAAATCAGGGACAACCCTCGCATTTCGATGCGGCTTCGATCCGGAAGTCAAATTGATTGCCGCGGCCCTGCCCGACTCTTCTCCGCCCAGCCGGTTCACCGATATACCTGAGCACGCGATACTGCTTTTGGATGGAAGGTTCCTGCCCAGCGGCAACGGCAACTATGAGCAGAGCTTTACGGAGCGAGGTTCGGTCAAGAGCCCGAAATATCACATCGAAATACTCCGCGTGAAAAGCCTGCAACCGGAACCGGAGACCGCCCCGCGCCCCTGGCCGGCCCAGGTGTGACCCGGCAAGGGGGTGCTGCCCCCCGCACAGACCCCACCGCGGGGGATTGATCCCCACCGGCCCCCCCCTGCCCCCCTCCGGTAAGGATCTCAGTCGAGCCCACTTACACGGGGGGTCTGGGGGGACGATTGTCCCCCCAGCGGGGAGAGCCCCGAGGGGGGCAGCGCCCCCCTCGGGCGGGGTCCAGGGGCAGCGCCCCTGGCGTCGGCCAGATCCAGAGCGGTTTCGACCCGACAGTCCTGCCGGAAATCGTCGAGCGCTTCCTCGCTCGGCTCAAAGAGACTGCAGCCGTCGTCGAACACCGGTTTGACCTTGCCGCCGCGAAAGCCCAACCATGCCGCCTGCTTGAGCGCATACGCCAGTACCGAACAATATCCTTCGCCGTCCTTGAGATTGCAATTCGCGCAGACGCGCTCGATCTCCATGGCGATCTCCTTGCGAACGCCGCGTCGTCCCAGGCGTGCGGAGCCCTTCCGGCCCGCGCCGCCATCGAGACCCAGCCAACCGGCGAAAGGATGCCGCGGGACTTGTCGCTCGCAAGGAAGTTTTAGAAATTAAACTTCAGAATGTCAAGAAGTTTAATCAAAGAATAAAGAATTTATTCCTGACAATCTGCCGCGGCCGGTCGAAGAATGTCCCGACCGGTCGCCGCGGGGAGACCGGAAAAACTTTGCCCGGAAACCGGACCAAAAGGCATGCGGGGAGCTAAGAAGGCGTTCTTCCAAAAATTTCCAACGGCGGCCGCGCCTATTCCAATTCCTTGGCGAACCAGAGGCAGCGGCCGATGAGCTGGAAGTATTCTCCGGGTTTGATTTCCTCTTCGATTCCGAGTCCGTCGGAAACGATGTGCGTCGGCAGGCCGTTTTTCACCCGCAGGCGTTTGAGGAATATCCCGTCGCCGTAGGCGATCATGTAAATTTTGTCGTTCACGGGTACGGTCTGGGAGCGGTCGATGAGCACGATGGCCGGGTCCGGTATGGTCGGCTCCATGGAATACCCGGACGCCCGGAAAACCCCCATGGAGGACGGCTTCCCCTTGCCCTGGAGCCATTCGCGGCGAAACCCCAGGTACGACTTGATCTGGGTGTTCACCACGAACGAGCCGCCGCCCATGGACAATTCCGCTTCCTCGTAAGGCACCGGGTAAAAAGCCTGCCCGAAATCGGCCGCCGGCCTGTCCGGCTCCGGACCGCCCTTGACCGCGAACTCCCGCAGGTTCTCGAAATTTTTCTCCCTGATATAACCGCCGGCCTTCCAACTGCTGATGGTGCGCGTCGAGACGTTAAGAGCGGCGGACAAAGCCTCGACGGAGCCAGCCCTTTTGACGGCCGCTTCAACCATGGCCATGCGTTCGGTTCGCTGCAGCTCTTTTTCCATGAATTTTCCCTTCCACGACCTTGCCATTTCCGTCAATGAAGTTGTTCTTCAAAAAATGTCTTGACTTTTGTCAGAAGTTAAGAAATTATACTTCCAGAAGCGCCGAATAACTTCATAAACGCGCGCTCCGCCGCCCGGGGCAGCGGCCAGAGGCTCCGCCCCTGGACTCCGCCGGGGGACAAGGTGCCAGTGAGCGAACGAAGACGTTCGCAATTCACACCTTCATTGTCCCCAGGCCCGTGCAAGTGGGGTTCGCCCACCTCCCGGAGGGGGGCTGGGGCGGGGCCCCAGCGGGGGTGCAGTGGGCAGTCCCTCTGCATGAGCCCGGCGCAGGGCCGTAAAAACGTCTGGAGGTAAACCAATATGCGAGGTTGTCCGCGTTGCCGCGCCGTCAAGGATCAGGACCAGTTCATCTCGAGCTGCGGGGTTTGCCGCGACTGCTACCGCCGTGTCCTGGCCGGCATCGCGAAATTCAGGCGCAGGGAAAAGAGCAAACGCCGCAAGCGGCTTGACATAGCGCCCTTGCCGGCCGCGCGGCGCTCATCCGTCTCGCACTCCAGGCTGATCGCGCCCGGCGGGTTCGGGCTGGATCACTGTCCGTTCGAGGCCGGTGAAATCGTCATGCCCGGCATGACGGACGTACCGGGCGAACTGCGCCCGGCGCTCATCTGCCCGCTGGGATAACGCCACGATCCGGCGATTGACGGCCCAACAGGAGGGAAATGACGATGCAATACGATTTGATCGGCCGCAAGGCGATCCTGGCATTTTCGGGGCTGACGGACTGGCGGCAGGTGAAGGCGCGCATCCTCAAGGGCTGCCCGGTCGTGCGCGAGGGCGGGATCGGACGCTGGCTGGCCAACTCCAAAACCGTCGAGGAATGGATCGCCAAAGGCAGAGACAGCCATCCCTGACCCCGGCCAGAGACAGGGCTGTGAAAGGCCAGGGGCTCCGCCCTGGACCCCACCGGGGGGACAATCGTCCCCCCCCATGTAAGGGGGGTGCGCCCAATGCCCTTACAAAAGGGAACCAGGGCAAAATAACCTGAGCGGTGGAGGGTCATACCCCCTCGCGAGGCCTGGGACGAAATTCCGGGTGCGGGACGGAGCAACTCTCCCAGGCTAAGCGCGATTTGCGCAAAATCCCCTCGAATCCCACGGAATCCCTCATAAAAACCACTCATTCACCCAAAAATAATGCATTTTTACCTCAAATTACCTCGTTTTCCCCAAAAGTAACACAACTTCACACGTTATTACACAATTTCCCACCTCCCCAAAGCCTTTTTTCGCGATTAGGCTGCACTCAAACACTGGAGGCGAATTGTGAACCACTTCGACATCGCACACATCTTTACCGCCCGGGCAGAGGGCGGTTTCGTCAACAACCCCGGCGACCCGGGCGGGCCGACCAAATACGGCGTATCGCTTAGGCTCTTGCGCTCGTTCGGCATCGACATCAACCACGACGGCGACATCGACCAGAACGACATCCGCGATCTCACGCCCGCGCAAGCCGAACAGCTGCTCCACGACCATTTTTGGACGCCGCTGCATTGCGACGAAATGCCCCTGCCCCTGGCCGTGGCCGTCTACGACACGGCCGTGAACATGGGCCCCGGCAGGGCGACCACGTTCCTGCAGCAGACGCTGAACTTCTTCCCCGGCCCGTCCCTGGCCGCGGACGGCGAGATCGGACCACAAACCCTCGGCCGCCTGGAGCAAGTCGCCGAGCCCCCCGGCAACCTGGCCCTGCTCGTCTCGCAGTACATCAACCGCCGCGAGCGCGCCTACGCCGCCCTCGGGGCCAGACCCCAATTCGCGGCCTTCCTCGGCGGCTGGATGCGCCGCATCCACGAACTGCGCGAGTACATCACCACCGAGTGCATGGGATAAGCGCGGCCGTCAGCGCGCCCGTGGCCTCACAGACCGCACGTCACACAGGAGCAAACGAAATGAACGCAAAGCCATGGTATCTCTCGAAAACGCTCTGGCTCAATTTCTGCGCCATCGCCGTCTTCGCGGTCCAGACCTTCCAAGGCGAACCCTGGTTCGACCCCAAGGCCCAAGCCGCGATCCTGGCCCTCGCCAACTTCGGCGTACGCCTGCTCACCGGCCAGCCGGTCACGATCAAAGGCACGGGGAATATCCTCGCCGCCCTGGCCTTCGCCGGACTGCTGACGCTTCCAGCCTGCAACCTGTCCTGGATGTCGGGATTCGGAGTGCAAGTGAGCCCCGTCGGCATCACCCTGACCTATAACTCGCCAAGTTTCCCGCAGCACGCCCAAGCCGCCTCGGCCTGGGTCGATTGGCTATCGAAAGCTCCGCTGGACCAGGCGCAAGCCGCCGCGCCGGGCGTGGCCGCCTATGTCCAGGCCGTCGCCCAGGCAGTCAACCAGGCCGCCACCGGAGCCAAGTAATGCCAGCTGCCATTGCCTTCCTCCCTCCCCCCGCACGCCGCAAGCCCACGCCGGTCACGGCCCCCGGGCTTGCGGCCCGTCGCGGGGCGCTACGGCGGAGGCAATCGGCCAGGCGAATCCCTGAATCGTTGCATGTGACCGGAACGTCTGGACCGAACGCAAAGCGGCTAAGGATGAAACGCGGCGCTTGGCCCGAACTTCAAACACTTTAAGGAAAAGGAGTGAGCAGCATGCTCAAGATTTATTCCGAAGACTGCGTTGATCAGACTACGCCCGTTGTTATCACGATAGACGGGACCCCTGCCAAGCCTTGTATGCCGTCCCCGACCCGCAACCACATCGTCAACCCATGCGCCTTGGTCAACCAAGTGGTGACAGCGGCAACTTTGGTCCAAGACACCTATGTCTATGGCCCGGATATGTTCATGGCCATGGCCACGGGGACAGCGGTCAGCGCGGGCACGTTCGGCCAGACCAGTGCGGCCTCGGTCGGCTCGACGGGCTATGCGTTCACGCTCGCGGGGGTAACACTCACCGGAACGGGCGTCCTGTACGTCAGGCACCGCATGCGCTCCAAGGACGCGGTATTGCTCAAGAACAAGGCGTGTTCGCTTCAAGTCGCCGTCGGGCATGACGTTGGCTCGGACGTCAATCATACCTTGACCGTCAGGAAGGCGAGCGCGGTGGATGATTTTTCCACCACCGCGGTTATTCAGGCCGGAAGCGCCATGGCCGTGACCACCGGCACGAGCTCCGTGATCGAACTCAAAAACATCCAGATGGGGGATTGCGGGAATGGGCTTGAAATTGAATTAAAAATCGAACCCGGTGCCATCACCGCCAATAATTTTGAAATAACGGAATGGCAGCTTGAAACAGCCAGAATGTGCACTCCGGTTGCCATCGCTTCCCTCGGCGACACCTTGGCCAAGTGCCAGCGCCGATACTCCACGACTTACTCTGACGGCGTGGCGCCTGGAACGCCGACCCCGTGGGGCTCGGTCGGCGCCGTTCATTGCCAGACGGTCAACGGATCGCAAACGCTCCATCCCGGTTTGGATATCGCCTTCCCAGAGGAAATGGACGTCATCCCGGCGGTGACGGTGTATTCCAGTTGGACTGGAACGACCGGAGTTATCCGCAACATCAGCACGCAAGCCGACGTCGCCCTCACGTCGCTTTCGAATACAAGCACGAGCCATGTAGGCCAACTCATAACCGTACCGGTAGCCGCCGGCAATGTTTGCAACGCGCACTTCGTTTTTGATTGCCGCATCTAATGCTGCATCTCTAAGATAAATCGTTATTGGCAGGACGCGGCACTTTGGTCGACGCAAGGCGGCCAAAGTGTCGCGGACTCCGCTCGCTGGCAGGGAAGTGCGATTTCCGCCAGAGAACCCCCTCGAAACGCAACAACATGGCTCAATTTTCCGCAGCATGCCCAGTCTCGGCCTGGATCGATGAACGAGCAAAAGCCCCGCTAGGGAGGGGAACAATTGCCCCCCGGCGGGAATTCAAAAGGGGCGGCGTCCCTTTGGCTCAAAAGGAGACTCTCGATGATCGCTTACGACGCCATACGGCCCAGGCTCACCACGGGTTGCGCCGTTCTGTGGAAGGGCAACGGCCTGTTGTCCCGGGCCATCCGGTTGTTTTCCGAGTTCAGCCACGCCAGTCTGATCGTGCGCCTGGATGAGTACCAGGGCCTCAAAGACCGCGTTTTCCTGGTCGAGGCGCTGGCCACCGGCCTGGAGTTGCGTCTGCTCTCGGAGCGCATCACGGGCTACGACGACGAAATCGACATTTTCACCCCGCGCGGACTTGGCCTGGACCAACAGGACGCCGTGCGCGACTTCGCCTTGGTTCAATGCGCCAAGGGCGTGCCGTACGCCTACGGCTCGCTGTTCGCCAACATCCTGGGCCATGTCTGCGAGGACGCCCACAAATATTTCTGTTCCGAATTCGTCTGGGCCGCCTGGCTCACGGCCAGGGTCGTCACGCGCCGCCCGGACAACACCGCCCCGCGACCCGGCGACATCCCATTGTGGTGCCCGGGCGGGCGCGAACGCATCGCGCCGGGAACGTAAACCACTTTGGGTTCAAAACGGGCGGCAAAAGGAGATCAGCATGTCCGATTTCGACGACTGGAGTGATGACACGGGTTATGACGATGGAGGTTACGACGAAGGTTCGGACCAGACGGGCAGCTGGGTAAGTCCCTATGACGCGCTGAGCGACTACGGCGGCCAGGGGGCTGACTGGAGCAATCCGTACGATTCGCTGGGTGGTTATGGCGCCCAAGCTGGCGGCTCGGGACCGGGAACGTCCGACGCGCCCCCTGACGGATTTTCCCTTCTGGAGCAGCTCATGCCCGGTATCACCCACTCGTCCCAGGGCGGGAGCGACGGGCCGCCATCCGCGAACGACGGCGGCGCGGACGGGTCGGGATCGGGCGGCTGGTTCACCGGCCAAGGCCCGTTCCAGAACCAATCCGCTCCGTACGGCGCGGGCGGCCCAGGCGCAAATTTCGGCGGCCCGGGCGGAGTAGGCTTTTACGCCGTGACCGCGATGTAATTTGGAGGCGACATGAATAATTCCACCTTGATCCACGATCCGAACAACGTAACGAGCCGCGCCTACCAAGCGGCCTATGGGAATAACTTCGACGCAATCTTAACCCCGGACGCCCAAGGCAATCCCCCCATCCCATACCTTCAGGGCTATCCGAGCGTTATGTACGACGTCCCCGCCTATAACCAAGTCGCACAGACCGTCACAATGACCAACCCAGACGGATCGACTTACCAAGTCACGATCCCGGCCTACAACGTCCCGGCAAGCAAGGCGATCATCTATGACCCGCCGGACTGGGTGACCGTTCAAGCACTCATCGACGCTGCGAACGCCAGGGCCGCACAGAGCCCGCCTCGATAGAGACGAAAACACCGCAACCACAAGGAGATCGCCATGGAAGACGACAAGAAAGACGACGGCCTTACCGAGACTCAGAAACAGGACATTGAGCGCGCCCGCCGCGAAGGCGGCGAGATGGATGCGGAGATGCTCAAGAAAAAGGACGAGGAGCTCCTCTAGTCATGGTCGGCCTCGCCGGGACGTCTACCTCTACGGCGCGGCCAACTGGACCGCCGGGCGAATCGGCGAGCCCCCCGCCCGGATACATCCAAAACCCGCGAAATCCGGGATATGCATCCGAAAATCGTCGCAATTCCGGTCTAATCCTGGGACGCAATACGTGTTCATCAATATATTTTGCGTCCCGGGATTTGCGGATTTAACCGGATCTGGTATGGTGCCCCCGGATTTCCGGGTTCGCCCAAGCGAACCACATGAGGTTGTAATGGAAGACAGACGATTGTGGCTTATCGACGCCGGGTATCTTTTCAACGCCCAGAAAAGCGTATCGCCTTACTACAATTTCGACTACTTAAAGCTCAAAGAAAAACTCAAAAGCTTCGGAGAAATTTGGCGCACCTACTATTTGAACTCAACGTCGAATCCCCCGTCCGACACGCAAGACAGCTTCCATAAGTGGCTGCAATGCGGCCATCCGACCGGACCCGGTATCATTACCAAGCTGTATCAATTGAAGACCAGCGCAATCAGAGATGAATATTGCAAGGAATGCCAACGCAAGGTCAATCTTGTCTGCCCGACGGATAAAAACCACACCTTGCTTCGAACGCAACAAAAAGGCGTTGATGCCGGTTTGGTCACCTTGGCTTTGACGAACATCAACAATTACGACACGCTGATCCTTTCTTCCGGAGACGGCGACCTGATCGACACCATCGAATATCTTACGGAAAACGGAAAACGGTTTGAGCTTTTGGTTTTCAAATACGGCGTCTCGACCGATCTCCAGTCCAGGGCGGACAGGATACATTGGATCAACGACTTTGCCGAGGAAGTGAAGCGCTGCGAATGAACCGGCGGGACGGCAGCCGCTGTCCATGTTCTTGCGCGTGCCGTCCTGAATCCCCCTGCTCGCGTCTCCCACTTCCTTGGTCGCGGTCATGGTCTTTTCGGCCAGTTTGCGCACCTCGTCGGCGGCCACGGCGAAGCCGTGTCCACCCTTGCGCCCGGCGCGCAACGACCGCTGCCCCGGGCCGCTCCGAAACGCCTCCACTGGTCCCCATGTTGAGGGATCTATCAAAATGTGTCAGCATGCCAACATGTTGACAACGCCAGGCGAACGGAGATCGTGATGAACAAACCGAACCGGTTCGAGGTGGAACGCAAGATGGCGGAGAGGCTGGCCTGCGGCCGGGACGCCGAGGAGCAGATCGAGGCCATTAACCGGTACGGCAACCACGGCGTCAGCCCGGTGCTGCGGGCCGGGGTGCTGGCCGCGCACGGCATCGCCAACCCCAGAGACAAGGCGGACCTCGCCGTGTTCTTCGGCTGCTACCGGCCGTTCACCACCCCGTTCCTGCTGCAAGACTACCTGCGGCTGCTGGACATCCTCGGGGTCGACTACACCTTTTTTGCGCGCGAAAACTGCTGCGGGCTGCCGCTGGCGATGCAAAGCGGCCCGGCGGAGCTGGAACGCAATCTGGCCGCCGGGTACGAGTTCAACCGACGCAACCTCGAACTCGCCCGGGACAAGGGCGCTTCCCGCCTGGCTTATTGCTGCATCGGCTGCGCCTACACGGCCCAGCATCATTTCAAAGATTCGCCGGGCGAGCACGCCTATATGCTGGACGTGATCTTCGATGCCCTGGAGGGCAAACATTTGCGGATCGCGCCCCTGACCGTGGGCTATTTCGAGGGCTGCCACACCTTTTACAAGGGCGTCTTTCCCGGCGTGACCCTCGATTGGACGCGCTACCGCGCGGAGCTGGAACGGATCGAGGGCCTTCGGATCGTGGATCTGCCGAGCGGGCTGTGCTGCAAACGCGGCGCCGCCAAGATCGTGGAGCAGGCCGTAAAGCAAAATCTCGACACCCTCGCGAGCCCCTGCAACGGCTGTTACTTGGCGCTGAAACCGGCGGCGAACGGCAAGGCCAGGCTGCTCACCGTGCCCGCGCTCCTGCTGCAAGCGCTGGGGCATGAGGCGTCGGAGAGAGTCTGAAACGGCGCATGCCGGCAATCCCAATTCCGCTTTCCTGCGCCCGGCCAAGCTACCGGCCGAACGCTCGGCGGGTCACGCAATTGGAACAACCAGGCCTGAGAGAATGAAAGGGTTACCCTGAAAGGGGTAACCTTTTTTTGGGCCCGCGCCCGGCGTGACGCAGTTCAAATCGAGCGCCGGCGCACCCTATCGGGCGAGGTTCGATTTCCTGCCAACCCCTCTGTTATTAACTGCCCTGATTGCAGCGAACACGACAGGAGGATTAATAATTTCTATTAAATAATTAATATTATTGATTGTTTATACTATTTTACAAGCCATTGGAATAGCTTTCTAAAAATATTATTCGTTTTGATTGACATTTCTTTCGTTGCAGACGATAAAATAGGTAATCCTGACTACTCGCCTGCCGTCGAGAGCGCTGTCGTACGGGGAGTGCGCCTCTCATAACGTTCAACCTTGCAAGGAGGAGAGCGTATGGCGCAAATAAGAAACCCAGGCACCTGAATCGACGGCACTGACCGCGTCCTGAGCGACGGCAGCATCTTCAATTGTGGACTGGCCCACCCAATCAGCGCCGCGGACCGCCTCAACGTTTGAACGGAATCAAATCGAGGGATATGTATGGCAGCCGAACTGCGCAAACGCCGCGTCTTCCAGCCGTGGGAGGAACCTCCGCGCCAGTTGATCGAGTATACTGCCCTCAGGGGCGTGATGAAGTCGGGCGACATCCTGCGCTTCCGGTCCACCTGTCCGCTCGGCCGGGCCATCGAGTTCTTTCGGCCGGGCGGTTCCCATGCCGCGGTGTGCTGGCGAACCCGGATCGCGCTGAACACCGGCGAGGTCGTCACGCGCATCGACATGGCCGAGGCCAACGCCCGGGGCTTCGTTCCGAGGCGCCTCTCCACGGTCCTGGCCGGGGTCCAGGGCAGGGTCTACTACCACCAGCTCCCGACGGCCGAACCCCAGGAAGACGTCTGCGCCATCGAGATCGACAACATGATCAAGGGCGACATCGCCTACAACTACCCGCAACTCTTCGCCCTTATGTTTTACCATCCGCGCATCCAGTATCGCGAGGACATCTGTTCCGAGGGCGCGGTGCGCTCCGCCGTCAAGGCCGGCGTGATCGAAAAACTGGACTGGTGCCCGACGCCCGCCGACCTTGTGGGGCTCCCCGGCGCATGTTTTGAAATCGACCTCGCGTCCGTCCGCCAATGCATTGAGAACAGAAAGGCAAAGGGCAAGGCAGCCTTCCGGGAGCCGCGCAAGGGCTGATAGGGGTGGGTGGAACTCCCAAAATCCAGGCAAAATCCGGCGCGAGCGAGATTCAGGGGCACATCACCCGCCTCAGAACATGTATAATACGCCCGACTCCAATATAGATTGTTGCCTATCATGTCGGCTTGACATCGGGAGCGCGGGAGCACGCGGAGACCATTAACGATACCTTTACGGAGGAGCTCATATGTACATCAGAATGTTGCTATGCAGCTTAACTCTTCCCTTCCTGTTCGGATGTTTAACTTCGACACAAAAACTCTATATAACACAATTTGGAGCAACGACCGCAAATTATGCCGACACAATCAAATCCGTAACTGCAACATGTCAGGACGACATAAACCATGCACACATAATGACCATGGGGTCACCGTCAAATCCAAGTAGAGCGAGATTTTATCAAGCGGTTGAGGACGAGACTAAACCTGGGCATTACAACTATGACAAATTCAATGGGTATGTTGACGGCCAGGGCTTAGCGGATCACATAGCGAGTATGAATGGTCTAGCTTTGGCTTTAAAAAATTATGGACAAGCCTTGATCGACTTGGCCAACTATGGAGATCAGGCTGCTCGACTTGCTGTATTCAATGATATCGCAACAAAATTTGACACCGCAGCTAACAATCCTGTTAGCGCTGATACTGCGAAAAAATTCGGCTTGGTTGCAGGCACAATCGGAAATATTATCATCGAAGCAGTTAAGAAAAAAGACATTAAAACGATAGAAGCAAAGTATGCAGATGCACTTAATTATGCCACTGGACTTTTCCGAATAGAATTCACTAAAGGTGACAAAGACACGCATACACTATCCTATGTATATAAAATGGCAATATGTGATTATCGGCGTAGCCTGTTGCCATTGGCCACTCTTCATGCAACTGAAAATGCCATTCCTCAGATGACAAATAAAAACGTACGCGGCTTCGTTGCTGCATATCGCGTCGACACTGACATACGAAACGATATTGTTTCCAAACTTTTAGATTTGGAAAAAATGCAAAATCGTTACAATGCGATAGCGAATCAAGGCGTCAAAGCAACAGACTCACTCCAGTCAGCAAATGCCAAGCTACAAGATGCCATTGCCAACAATACTTACAATTTTGATGATCTAAAAGATGTTGTCACTCAAGTTGAATCTTTTTATCAGGCTTTCACAGCAATAAAATAGGAGGTAGCCCATGGACATCGGTCAAGGATTGCAAGCAATGAAAGATCAACTTACGTCTCTTCAGACCACTATAACTGACCCAAGTGAACAAGACAAAATAAATGTTCGCCTTGAAGAAGTTGATTTTAAGATTTATCAGCTTGTAGATGGCGACTGGCAAAAGGGTGACGACTATGCAAAAGCAACAAATCAAATCAATGCGGCTACTGATGCATTAAAAAATGCTCGGAAAGGATTGGCGGCCATTGATGGCGCCTTGAAAATGGTCGATGACGCTATCAGTATGATCGCCAGTCTTCTTAGCTTAGTGCCTAAATAATTAACTATCAGGCCGCTTTCGGATTTCGCGGGAGCGGCCTGATTTTTTTCAATTCCACCCTGGCCGCCCCTCAACCCCAGGAGCCACTCCATGCGCTTTAACACCCATTGCCACGTGTTCAACCTTCAATCCATCTTCAACGACGCCACCGCGTTCATCCTGTATAACCGCATGGTGCTGGACAATAAGGTCCCGCCGGTTATCGCCACCGCCATTATCAACAAGTTAAAGGAAATCATGGCTCATGGCGGCGGGTTCGATTCCGTGGGCAGCGATCCCGGCGACTTTTCCTCCACGTCGGACGGTTTGCTTGGGAGCGTCGAGGAGTTCTGGCAGGCCATGCACCTGGCCATGCTCAAGAACATGGACATGGTCACGGACGACATGGTGCGGCAACTTCTCGATGACGTCATCTTCACACCCTTAATGATGGATATCCTCGTGGCGCCGCAGTTGGGGCCAAAAACTGGGGATGTCTTCGACGACCAGCTGGCCGGCACCAAGCGCCAGATTGTGCGCTATCCCGGCCGGATTCTGCCTTTTTACGCCGTCAATCCCTTTCGCTGGGATTTCGTCAACCGCGCCATCGACGCCTTGGAACACGGCGGCTTCGTGGGCGTGAAGCTCTATCCCTCCCTGGGCTACCCCATCGACGCCCCGGGCATGGATGGCGTGATGCACTATTGCAATGCCAACCAAATCCCGCTTTTGATGCACTGCAACCACGGGGGGTTCAAGCAAAGTGATGGGACGGTCGACTTTTGCGCTCCAAGCAAATGGGGGGGCGCGGGCAGCTACCTCGAAACCTACCCGAACCTGAAGATCTGTTTCGGCCACTTCGGAGGCGAGGAGAACTTCACCGGGCCGGAAGTCCCCCCTCAATATCCTTGGACCAATGACATCCTGGCGCTGATGGGAACCTATCCCGGACAGGTCTTCGCGGACGTGTCCTTCCACGACGTGGCTTACAACGCTCACCCCACGAACCCATCCCCCGCCAGTGTGGCCTATTTCCAAAGCCTCAACGCGATAATGGCCGATCCCCGGTACCAAACCCAGGTTCTTTGGGGCTCGGACACCTGGCTATTGCGCATGGTATGCAAAGAACTGGACTATTGGGGAGCATTCATGCCGCCGAACACCGTGTCCGACGAATGCTTCAAACGGATGTGCCAGGACAACTCCCGCGCTTTCTTGGGAATCGACGCCGCCAACCCCAAGCCGAACATCCTCGGCTACATGAACTATATGCAGGCCAATGCCGGCTGGTCCCACGCCGACGCCCTGGCCTGGCTCACTAAGGCCGCGAGCTGACGGGCTTGGCCGGAGCGCCTTCACGCCGGAAGAGACGTCCCCCCTTCCGGTCCGGACGGGAAAGCCGGGGGAATAATCCCCCGGCTTTCCTTCAATTTTGTCGGAGAACAAAGCCCGGCATACCCCGGCCACGGATCATGCGGCCGGGAAAACCTCGCCCCGCGTCCCGGAAAATATCCGGCGCGCTTTGCCAATTTAGTCAATTTCCGCTTGCCATAAATTAACCCATCATGCATGATAAAGCATATTCCCCTGTTTTTTTGATTTTGGCTGAATCCAGCCGCCCATGCGCGCGGTAACGAGGCCTCCGTCACCTCGCAACAGCCCGCTAAAGCTTACCGGCACCGGACGGGAAATGTTTTGCCAATTTTCAACCACCGGAGGACGGTATGCGGCTGCTCAACGACACCCCGATCCGCGTCAAACTGATTCTAATGGTCTGCCTCTTGCTGGCCGGGATGGTGGGTTTATCCATCATGAGCCTGCGGGACATGAGCGAGTTAAGCGACAAGGCAGCGGAACTCTACACCCGCCACGTGCTGGGCACCGAGGCCGCCAAGGATTGCCAGGTGCAGCTTCTGACCATCGCCCGCCAGGAACGCAACTACGTGTTGGCGGAAAACGCCGAGGTGGCCAAGACCAGGCGCGCGGCCCTCGACAAGGCGAAGACCGCCTTCGAACAGGACTTGGACTCCGTGGCCACCAGCACCAAGCTTGAGAGCAACAAGACCCTCCTGAACGAGGTGAAAAAGGATTTCAAGACCTATCTGGACAAGGCTGCGGTGACCATGGCCACGGCGGACGGGGAGCGCGACTCGGGCAAGCTGGACAAGGCTATCGCCGCCCTCAACGATTCCCGCGTTTCCCTGGATACGGCCTTGGGCAAAATGGGCGACTACATGACGGTCAAGAAACAGATTTCGAAAAGCACCGCGGACGACGCCAGAACGACATATACGAATTTGATAATCGTTACCTTGATCATTACCGGGGCCATCGTGCTTCTGGGGCTGGCGGTCAGCCTGGTGGTGGCCGCCTCCATTGCCGGGCCCATGAAGAAGGCCGTGGAATTCTCCGGTGCCGTGAGCCGGGGCGACTTCACGCGCAGCCTGGACATCGCGCAAAAGGACGAGGTGGGCAAATTGGCCGAGGGGCTCAAGGTCATGGTGACCAACCTCAAATCCAAGATCGCCGAGGCCGAAACCAAGGGCGAGGAAGCCGCCCGGGAGACCGAATTGGCCCAAGCCGCCTCCCGGGCCGCCGAAGAGGCCACGAAGAAGGCCGAATCCGCCAAGGCCGAGGGCATGCTCCAGGCGGCCGGGCAACTGGAAGGCGTGGTCGACATCGCCACCTCGGCCTCCGAGGAACTCTCGGCCCAGATCGAGCAATCGAGCAAGGGAGCGGAACAGCAGTCCCAGCGGGTGAGCGAAACCGCCACGTCCATGGAGGAAATGAACGCGACGGTCCTGGAAGTGGCCAAGAACGCCTCCAACGCGGCGGCAACCTCGGACAGCGCCCGCACCAAAGCCCAGGAGGGCGAAGCCATCGTCGAGCAGGTGGTCGCCGGGATTGGAGAAGTCCAGAAGCAGGCCCTGGAACTCAAGGCCGATATGGGCGTGCTTGGCAAGCAGGCCCAGGACATCGGCCAGATCATGAACGTCATTTCCGACATCGCCGACCAGACCAACCTCCTGGCTCTCAACGCCGCCATCGAGGCCGCCCGAGCCGGCGATGCCGGACGGGGCTTCGCCGTGGTCGCCGACGAGGTGCGCAAGCTCGCCGAGAAGACCATGACCGCCACCAAGGAGGTCGGGGAAGCGATCAGCGGCATCCAAAACGGCACCAGGAAGAACATGGACAACGTCGATCGCGCGGTCAAGACCATCGAGGACGCCACCTTGCTCGCGCACAAGTCCGGGGAATCCCTCAAGGAAATCGTGGGCCTGGTCCATACCGCCTCGGATCAGGTCCGGTCCATCGCCACGGCCTCGGAAGAACAATCCAGCGCCAGCGAAGAGATCAACCGGTCCATCGAGCAGGTGGCCACGATCTCCTTACAAACCGTCCAAGCCATGACCCAGGCCGCCCACGCGGTCTCCGAACTGGCCAGGCAGACCCAGGTGCTGCAAAACCTCATCGTCGAGATGAAGAGCGACACCGGCGCCGGAGCCCAAAACGCGCAAGCGGCCTTGCGCGCCTCGAAAAAACTCGCGCGGGGTTAAGCGCAAAGGAGCGGCCATGGAGACGGAACACATGCAGAAACAGGAAAACGAGTTGCTCCAACTCGTGACCTTCAACATCGGCAGCGAGGAATTCGGCATCGAGATCCTCAAGGTGCAGGAGATCATCCGGACCATGGAGATCACCCGGGTGCCCCGGGCGCCGGATTACGTGGAAGGGGTGATCAATCTGCGCGGCAAGGTGATCCCGATCATCGACCTGCGCAAGAAATTCGGCATGGCGTCCCACGCCCACGACAGCCAGACGCGTATCGTGGTGGTGGACCTCTCCGGCATGATCGTGGGTTTCATCGTGGACAGCGTCTCGGAGGTGCTCCGGATCGACTCCAGCACCGTGGAGCCGCCGCCCTCGATCGTCGCCGGGGTCGATTCCGAGTACATCAGCGGGGTGGGCAAGCTCGCCGACCGGTTGCTGATCCTGATCGATCTCGACAAGCTCTTGTCCCAGGAAGAACAGCAAAGATTGCAGACGTTGTGAGCCGTCCCCGCCTCCGTCGGCGGTATTATGGCTTGGAGCGCAAACCTTTTAACTTTGCGCTCTCGCCGGCCCGGAGCGCGTGGCGGTTCTTATCAATGGGAGCGAGAAAAGGGAGACGTTTTCCGCTCCCATTAATTTTGCAGATTCTCGAAGACTATCTTGTTGTTCTTTTGAGAAATACTGACCTGAATGACTTTGTTGTCAATGCTGATATTACCGTGGACGCCTTTTTTCTCTTCTGGAGGAAATTGCCAATAGACATAATAATTCCCCTCGGCGACATTTAAAAAAGAGAACTTGCCGTAGCGATCGATAACGGCGCTTTTTGCTCCAGGCAAACTCATGATCAATGCTTTATCGACATCAAAATCATCATCGTGAATTTCAAAAAAATCTTTTACTTTTCTCGATTCCGGTATGAGATAGACATTTTGGCCCTGGACGAGCAACTCGTGGCCGTTATAACACTGGATCGTGATTGTGCCGTCGACCACGGGAACGTATTCGTCCGGTCCGGGGGCGCGGTGAACGCAAGACACCGGCAATGATACGGCAAGCAAAACAAGAAAAATCAGTTTGATCCGGCTTGATATATGCACATTAAAACCTTTCATAGGGGGTCCATCAGGGAGAGCGATCGCTCCTTGGAGGCAAGCGGCATTTCGGCCGTGCCGAGGAGCGACATCTTGCCCAATTCGGCAAAGGTCGTGGCTTGGCGCAGGATGATCTCGGAGGCGTTCTTCACCTCGAAAGGCTGGCCGAACTCGATGGGCGCGTTGCCCAAAAAAGCCTGAACCCTTTCCCGAGGACCGTTGCCGCGAATGTCCCTGAGGGTGTACCGCCCGGCGGCAAGCCGGATATTTTTTTCAGGAAGCCACGGGACGGTGATGACCCGGCCGTCATCTGCGGCCAGCACCAACGCGCTCACCTCCCGGGGCACGATCCGGATGGCGAACCTGGCCCCGCCCGCACCTGGGGTCTCGCGCACGACTTCGCAGACGGTTTCCCCGGGCGCGGGCGACTTGAGAAGATATTTGGGAAGAAAGATTTTGGGATCGAGGATGATTTCCTGGCCCGCGTCCAGTCCGGCGTTTCCCGAGGACCGCGACACGTTTCCCTTCAGGCGTAACATCTCCTGGCGCGCGCTGCCCTTGATGCCTTCCAGGACGAGTTGATCCCCCTGCACGGCGGTCAGGGTCTGCCCGGGGGAAACAGTCTTCAGCTCTCCGTTAAGCCAGCAGATCAAATCCCCGTCTTTCCCGGCCGGGGGGTTGGGACCGGGGCCGGTCCAGGAAACTTTCGCCTTGGCCAGAAGCAGGCCGTCGCTCCTGACGTCCAGGCTCGCGAAGGGAACCAGGGGGACGCGGCGGACCTTGAGCATATTGAAGCCGAAACGGTCCGAGGCGAACACGGAGGCGATCGGCTCCAAGGGATTTTGCTGCCCGGTGACGTCGCAACGGACATCCAAGGGCGCGCCGGGAGCCAGGCTCAACTGGGGTTTGGCCGGGTCCAGGGTCTGGCCGTTGACGACAATCTTGACATTCTGGGGCGGATAGGCCTGGAAATCTTCAAGTCTGACCGGCGGGACCTCCAGCTCCAGGCCGAACTTTCGAAGAAACAGGAGCGTGCCCTGCATCTGGTGGGACACTTTCCAATAACTCCAATACCGACCGACGAGATTCTTGCTGACCTCGATATCCAGGGCGGGAGCGCCGACGTTGGTCAGGGTGTAATAGGTCAAGGATTTGCGCTGCTCCAGGAATTCGGAGCGGTCATTGAAGGTATCCATGTTGAACAGCTTGAACTGGTATTTTTCCGGTTTTACGCCCTCGTTGAGCTGAGCCAGGATCTGTTTGACCGTTTGCGCCAAATGCAGGTTTTTGTATTCCGTGGCGTCGATGATCACGGACTGGCCGTAACGCTTGGGTCCGTGCAGGTCGTCGAGCTTGACCGGATTATAGAAGCCCGAGCCTTCGTGGAGATGGATGAGCCCCTGGCTCTGGTCGACCAGATAGCGGATGAGCCTGGCCAGGCGGTCCTCGAAGAACTGGTTGTAGTCCTGGTCGAAACGGCGGTTTAGGTCCACGTTGACCTGGCGTTTGCGCTCATGGATGGACGGAGGGTTGGCCCTGGGCACCACGATCAGCGTTCCCTTGGTCACTTTGGCCTGGGTGAGCAGCTGGGCCGTGAGATAGCCGCAATATTCGTCGCCTTGGATGCCGCCCTGGACCATGATGGTCGGACCGGGCTTCTCGCCGCGCAGGAAGTAGACATCCAAGGCGTATTGGGTGCCGGCGAAAAAAGTGTGCACCTCGGCGGAAGCGGTCGCGGCGACGGTCAAGAGGATAAGCGGGCCGAGGAGCAGCATGGCCAAATTGCGCATGGAGGACGTCTCACTTACGGGGAGTTGATTTTCGCTGGGCCGATCATACTGAACGTTGAGAATCAGAGTCAACAGGTTTATAGAAACTCAAGTGAACCAGGGGACGCCAAATCTCTCGGCAGCCGGATGACGTCCCCTGGATTTCCCGGATTTTCAGCAACAAGGCGAACAATGCAACGCGGATCAAACCCGGGCGCAAATCAGCCGGGAAACCCCGCTTTTGCGCAACGCATCCGCGCGCCCGGAGAAATAGCGCGCATTGATCCGCTCCGCGTCGAAATCCTCCACCTCGCTAAATCCCAGGGAACCAAGCGCCCCGATCAAGGTTTCCGGGACGAACAAGGTTTTCCAGGGTTCGCCGTGTTCGGCCGTTCTCGTCGCAATGCACTCCAGGCCCCGCTGTTCCCTGGGCGAGAGCAGCGCCGGCGGCAGACCGTAATCGAACACGAGGCCGCTGCCCCGCGCCAGCGCGGCGACAAACCGCAACGTGCTCATGACGGCCTCTTCCTCGATATACATGCTCACGCCGAGCCAGGAGAAAAACGCCGGCTCCCCGGAGCGAAAATCCGAGCGTCCGAGCGCTTCCCCGAGCGTGGAACGCTCGAAGTCGATCGGCACGAAGGTCAGCGACGCGGGCTCGCTCAAACCGGCGGCGCGCAACAGGTCGCGTTTCCATTGCTGCGTCGCCGGAAGATCGACCTCGAAGACCCTGCCGCCCAAGGCGTCCCGGTTGCGGTAAGCGAAGGTGTCCAAGCCCGCGCCCAGGATGACGTACTGGCGCACGCCACGCCGCGCGGCTTCGGCCCACTCGTCCTCGGCCAGCCTGGCACGCGCCACCACCGAGGCCCGCAATCCCTTCAGCAGGGGCGTGTCGTACCGCGCAAGATTGTCGCGAATGGACTTCGCCTTGGCGTCGCCCAAAAGAGCAAACGCAAGCCCGTCCTCGAATACCAAGGGGACATCCAGGGCCTGATGCACGGCCCGAAGCTCGGCGACCCGCAGGGCGCTTTGCTTTGGCGGGGTATGGGGCAAATCCATGCTTGTTTCGTCCTCATTGGCGGACTTGGCGCTTGCCGCGGCAAGGCCGCCCGCGCCGCCGCGCAGGTTACCCGGCTTGAGGCCGCCCGGCAATGCGCTTTTTACCTGCCCGCCGCATTGATCTTTGAACGGCCATCGCATAGCGTCGTCCTTGGGGTTACCCCCGCCTCCCCGCCGCGAATGCGGCGGGATAAAACGCAAGTGGGTCGAAACGCTCGCGCCGACCCGTCCCGAACCAGGGGAGGAGCCATGAACGCACTCGCCATCAACGGCAGTCCCAGGAAATCGTGGAACACCGCCACCTTGCTCAAAAACGCCCTGGCCGGGGCCAAGGCCGAGGGGGCGAAAACCGAACTGATCCATCTCTACGACCACGACTACAAAGGCTGCATCAGTTGCTTCGCCTGCAAGAAAATCGGCGGCAAGAGCTACGGGCGCTGCGCGGTGCGCGACGGGCTCACGGGGATACTGGACAAGGCGGCCCGGGCCGATGTCCTGATCCTGGGCTCCCCCGTCTATTTCCGGGGCGAATCCGGGGAAATGCGCTCTTTCATGGAACGCCTTCTGTTCCCCTATCTGACCTACACCCCCGAGCGCCTCTCCCTGTTCCCCGGCAAGATCCAGACCGCCTTCATCTACACCATGAACGTCGCCGATCCCGCTCCCTACCACCTGGATAAGACCGTGGCCGCCACCCAGGGCTATTTGACCATGGTCTTCGGGAATTGCGAACCCATGCTGTGCACCGACACTTACCAGTTCAAGGATTACTCCCAATACCTGTGCACCTGCTTCGACGCGGCGGCCAAGGCCAAACGCCGCGAGGAAGTGTTTCCGCTGGATTGCAAACGGGCATTCGAATTGGGATCACGGCTGGCCGCGCGGGCCAAAACCGGTTCGCCGGAATAGAGGAGATCGCGGCGCCGCGAAATTCCCCCTTTCCGGACCGGGACGAAACGACTAGGGTCCGGGTATGCTCCCTCTCCCCACACCAATCGCCCCTCACGGTTTTTCGCCCCGGCCCCGCGCCAAGGCGAGCCGCGCACGCCGCACCTCTGAAGCGGCGCGCCCGCTCGCCCCTTGAGCTACCTGCCCTGCCTGGGCTGCGGCTGGTGCTGCCTCCACGACCAGTGTCCGGAATCGCACATCCTGCACGGCTACCTCGCGCGCTGCCCGGAAATCGTCTGGGACAAGCCCCTTGGCCTCTATCGCTGTCGCCTGGCGGACCGGGAAAAATACCGCGAACTGCTGCACATGGACCAGGGTTGCTGCGCCCCTCTCAACCCCTGGCGGAACGAAGTCAGAGAGAGGGGTGGAGAAGAGGAAGAGAGAGAGGAGCATCGCCACACATAAAGCAGGTATCCGCCCCGATGCTTATCGGTCTGAGGCAAGAACCAGAAACGCGGGACGACGGCGGTGCAAGTCCAGTTCCGGGATCAGCTTTGACGACGCACCTCCCACCGGTTCCGGTTCCATCAGACAGCGCAAGGTGAACCCATGCCGGATAAGCCCATTCACATAAGTCTCGATGGTTCTGTGGTATTTGACGACCCCGTCCACGAACCATTTCGTTTTGCGTTCCCCTTCCATCCGGTAGTCGTCGACAGGCCAATAGAGTGCACGGCCGTCGGCGTCGCGCACCCATTGTTGCCGCGCTATCGCTGTACAGATCGGATGTTCGACGGAAAAGACGAACCGTCCTCCTTTCACGAGAAGATCCGCCAAGCGGGCCACGGCAGCCTCGTAGTCTTCGACATAGTGGAGCGCCAGCGACGACACGGCGATATCGAAAGGTTCGCCCTTCCAGTCAAACCGCTCGATACTGGCGCGATGGTATTCGATGCCGGCGCCTTGGGTCTGTTCCGCCGCCCGTGCCAGCATCTTCGCCGAGACGTCGACACCAATCACGAAACGCGCTCCCAGCTGCCGCGCCCTTCTGGCAAAGTTGCCGAAACCGCAACCGAGATCGAGAATGCGCAATCCCTCGAATGAATCCGGCAACAGCGACCAAAACGCGGGTTGCTCCAGAACCTCGTTCAAACCGGTTCCTGTCTGCCGTAGCTGCTCGTAGCCAGCGAAAAATTCCGGATTATCGTATATGTTTTGTGGGTCCGACATCCGCATCCATCCCGCAATAGATTACACCTTGCAGACTTTACAAAAACCGGATGTATCAGGAATCATGTCCATGAGCGCGGCCATGCGCTGCCGCCACGAATGCGGTTAGGAGTGGATGAGGTTCTTCCGGCGTTGATTGAGCCTGAGGCACAAAGAGGGTCCCGAAGAAAAAAGGATGCTCTGGCAATTCCACGACCCGCGCGAGACCGTCTTCTCCGACGCCGCTGACACGGAGGCCCTGGGATTCGATCATCGGCCGATAGTATGGATTGAGCCCGAAACTGCAGAAAAAGGGCTCGTTCACTGTTTCCACGCCATAGATGCCTGCTGCCATGGACCCAGCGACAAGCCTGATGGGATGGCTTTGGCCCGCGAGGGAACAGGCGAGAGGGGTGATGGCCAGCCGGGGAGCTGACGGACTTGTTTCCGCGTGGTCCGCGTCCGCGATTCCCAAGACATTCCTGACGAATTCCAGGATGATATGCTGGAAGCCACCGCACGTTCCTAATAACGGCACACTTTTTTCGCGAGCGTAGCGGATCGCCGCCAACGCGCCGTCCATCCTGCGGTAGGGACTGCCCGGAGAAATGAGAAAGGCGGTGTAATGCGCGAGCCGGGCTTCCGTCTCCCCGGAGATTTCTTCCGTGGGAATCCATTCGAACGCGAGCGGCTCGGCGACATGCCCCAAGGCGTTCTCTGTTGCGAGATGAGTCTGGTATCCAATGTTCCGGTCACCGACGATGCCAATCACAGGGTCCACCATTCCGCCTTCCTCAGAAAATTCTTCCACCCGCTACACAAGTGTCAACATGGAAACCGCCGGTCACGGACTGAGTCTGAGGACTACCGAAAGGGGGCCGCGCCCCCTCGGGCGGGGTCCAGGGGCGGAGTCCCTGGGGCGCTTACGCGCCGCAGCAGCGTTTAAATTTTTTGCCGCTGCCGCAGGGGCAGGGCTCGTTGCGGCCCGTTTTGGACTTTTTGGGCATGGGAGGTGTTGCCGGCGCGTCGGCCACGCTTGCGCCCGGCTGGCCGTCGAGGTAGAGCCAGCGGCCCTTCTTTTTCTCGAACCGGCTGATTTCGTGGATCAGCCCAGCCCGGCCGGCCTTTTCGAAAAAAGCCTGAAATTCAACCGTCCCGGCGCTCTCCCCCTCGCCTCCTCCGGAGGCGTTTAAAACGCGCAATTCCTTCCAGACCACGTCCTTGTTCCAGCGCGCCGTCGCCCGGGGGTCGAAGTCCGGATTGAAGGCGCGGTCCTGGGTGGCCGCGATGTAGTCCATTTCGCCCACGACGTACGCGGTATACCGCGAACGCATCAGGGCCAAGGGCTCGCCCGCGGGCGCGCCTGCGATCAACGCGCCGCAGCAACGGCCGAACTCAAGGCCCGATCCGCAGGGACATGGCCTGGCCATATTGCCTCCCGTTGCGCCGCCGAGGTTGGGCATGGGGTTCATGGGACGTTTAACCCGGCAAGACGAAAACGATCCGAAAACAATGTTACAGGCCGTCCCCGGCCAGGCATTCGGGATCAAAGGCCGAGGTGACAGCCAGGATGTCGCATCCCAGGCCGCGCACCATGACGTCCACGGCCGGGGCCTCGGGATAGCTGACCCGCAAGCCGTCGATCTGGACGGGATGGCACAGGCGGCCCAATTGGTAGCAAAGCCTGGCGAGTTGGCCCGCATCGCGGCAGCGCACCAGCGAGAGCCGCTCGGCGGCGGCGCGCACCTCAACCAACATCCCGTCCTCCGAAGCCAGGATGTCACCGGGGCGCAGGCACTCGCCGCGCGACAGAGTCACGGCCGCTTCCCGGCCGTTGTCCAGCCGCGTGCGAAACTTATGCTTTTGACGCTCTTCGAAGGTCACGGTCAGCCCGAAAACCTCCCGGTCGTCTTCGGGACGACCACATTTTTTGGTCAGTTTCACCATGCCCCCATCCCGTATCGAAAGTCTGCCGGCAGCGCGCCCCTGTCCAGAGCCGCCCGCCTTGCTTGCGGGACCTTTGTTAAAACAGGAAGCGCTTTTTCGCCAGAGGGAAAATCGCGGCTCTCCGGTCCCGCGCGATGACGGCGGCCGGGCGCCGGCAAGATGGCCGCAAACCGCGGACCGGACCGAATTCTCGAATTTTTAGAATATTTTCATTTATGCAAAAAAAACCGCTTCCCGAACGCTTCCGCGACGCATAACGACTCTATATCCAATCTGGAACAAGGGGCCTTCTCTGAATATGCTCTCCCTCGTTGGCCCACCGTGCGATGACGGTCCACTCTTTCACTTCGGAAACCTATTGCCATGTGGCGATTATTTGATTAACATGATACAATAGCTGTATGTATTCGTGCGGCGAAGCAACGGAGCGAGGCGGACGAGCGGCGGTCTTCTCGCCTGTACCGAAGGCTCGTTCGATAACATGAAACCGTGTTGGAAAGCGGCCTGACCTGGAGAGGAGCAAGCATAGTGTTGGACAAACTCTACAACGTCAAGATATCCACCAAGATATTGGGTGTTGTTTTTTTTATCGTATTGCTGTTCGTGGTCGGCAATTTCGCCGTATTCCTCCCCTACGTTGAAAAAACTTTTATCGAGACTCGCCGGGCATCACTTGTGGATGTGAGCGGACCGGTCATAAGCCTGGTCAAGGAATACGACGCACGCATCGAAAAAGGCGAATTCTCCGAAGAAGAAGGCAAACAGCGGGCCATCGAGCGCATCAGGAACATCCGCTACGGCAACGGCGACTATTTCTTTATCAACGACGTTTCCCGGCCCGTGCCCACCATAATCATGCATCCGACCGTACCGAGCCTGGAAGGCACGGCGCCTAACGACCCCAAGTTCAACTGCGCCACGCACATGCAGTTCGGGATCAAGGGCCGCTCGGTCAAGGTGGAGGGCAAAAACCTCTTCGCCGCCTTAGTGGACGTCAGCCTGGACAGCGGCCAGGGCTTCGTGTCCTACTCGTGGCCCAAGCCCCTGGCCGGGGGAGGCTTGTCCGCGCCCATGCCCAAGGAATCCTACGTGGTGCTCTATAAGCCCTGGGGCTGGGTCATCGGCACGGGCGTGTACATCGATGACATAGCGGAGATTGTAAATAATATCCGCATGTTCGTGATTTATTTCGTCGCCGGCATCCTGGCGGTCGCGATCGCGGCCTCGTTCCTCATGGCCAAGTCGATCTCCAACCCGCTCTCCCGACTGATGGGCTATGCCGGCGAAGTGGCGGGCGGCGATTTCGATGCCGCTTTGACCGGGACCTTCGGCGGCGAACTGGGCGTTTTGCGCGCCAGCATCTCCTCCATGGTCGCTTCGCTCAAAGATAAGATCGCCGAGGCAAGCCAAGCCTGCCATATGGCCGAGGAAGAGACGCAAAAGGCCACGGTCGCCCGCGAGGAAGCCGAAGAGGCGAGCCGGCGCGCCGATATGGCCAAACAAGAGGGCATGCTGGCGGCGGCCGGCAAAATCACGGACGTGGTCTCGATCGTATCGCAGGCCTCGCAGGAACTCTCGGACCAGATCGACCAGGCCAGCCGTGGCGCGGCCGACCAGTCCAAAAGCGTCGGCGAAACGGCCACGGCCATGGAGCAGATGACCGCTTCGGTGATCGAAGTAGCCAAAAACGCCGCCCACGCGGCGAACACCTCCGATAGCGCCAAGCTCAAGGCCGACGAAGGCGCCGGCGCGGTGGACCAGGTGGTCTCGGTCATCGCCGAGGCAGCCAAACAGGCCCTGGCGCTCAAGACCGACATGGCCGCGCTGGGCAAGCAGGCCGAGGGCATCGGCCAGATCATGGGTGTGATCAGCGACATCGCCGACCAGACCAACCTCTTGGCCTTAAACGCCGCCATCGAGGCGGCCCGGGCGGGCGACGCCGGGCGCGGCTTTGCCGTGGTCGCCGACGAGGTGCGCAAGCTGGCGGAAAAAACCATGACCGCGACCAAAGAGGTCGCCTCCGCCATCGGCGCGGTCCAGCAAGCCACCCGCAAAAACATGGAAAACGTGGACGCGGCCGTGAACACCATCGAGCGGGCGACCTCCATGGCCGCACGCTCGGGCGAAGCCCTGGGCGAAATCGTGCGCTTGGCCGACGAAACCCACGATCAGATCCGGTCCATCGCCGCAGCCTCGGAAGAACAGTCCGCCACCACCGAACAGATCAATCGCTCCATCGACGAAATCAACCACATTTCCCTGGAGACCGCCCAGGCCATGCAGCATTCGGCCAAGGCCGTGATGGAACTGGCCGAACAAGCCCAAGTGCTGGGCGCGCTGGTGCAGGAAATGGAGTCGGGCGGAGAAAAAACCCCGGGCAAAAAGCCCCGCGCGTTGAAGTAGAACGACCAGGGGGAAGGGTTTGCCCTTCCCCCTGGCCCCCCTTCCGACCGGGGGGCAGGATGCCCCCCGGCCCCCCCTGGTAAAATTATTGGTCGACCCCCTTTACGCGGAACCTCACCCTACGTTGTCTCGTAGCCTTCGTCCCGCAACAGCCCTCCGGCCGTGGCCGCGGTTTTGGCCAGCACGTCGCAGCGTTCGTTCTGCGCATGTCCGGCATGCCCGCGCAGCCAATGGAAGCGGACCTTGTGGGTTTCAAGCAGCGGCATGAGCCGCCGCCAGAGATCCTGGTTTTTCACCGGCGTTTTGGCAGCCGTTTTCCAGCCGTTGCGCCGCCAGCTTTTCAGCCAGCCTTTTTCCACGGCGTCACCCACATATTTGGAATCGGTGTAGAGCTCCACCCCGCAGGACTGCGTCAGGGAGCCTAAGGCCTCGATCACGGCCAGAAGTTCCATGCGGTTGTTGGTTGTCCGCCGGTAGCCGGCAAAGATCTCGCGGGATTTCCCGTTGCATTCGAGCACGGCGGCAAAGCCGCCCGGACCGGGATTGCCCAGGCAGGCCCCGTCGGTATGGATGATCACGTCGCCCCCGCGTACACAGGCATCCGCTTGCTGCGGCTTAGGATCCATTTGTTTCTCCCGGGCCGAAAAGTCCGTCCCATAAAAGTTTCAGAGCGCGCCGCAGTCCCTCGCCGGCACGCCCCTGAGCGAGATACGGCGAGAAGTGCTCATTTTCAAGATAATTCGACGCCTCGGGTCCGAGCGCCCGCTCCGCCAGTGGGGGCAACAGGACCTCGGCGACGCCTTCGCGGCTCAGACCGATGAAGATGGTCCTGGGATCGGGCTTGGGCGTCTTCATCTCTCCCGCGAACGTGGCGACCCTGAGTTCCAACCCCAGGCGCTCGTGCAGGATCTTCGCGAAATCCGAGGCCAGCTTGAGATCCTCGGGCGAAAGCATCCCGGCCGCGTCGGAGACCGCGCGCTCCGAACGCAGACGGTCCATGACCGCGGAAAAATGCGCGCTGTAGAGCGCCGCCGCCAGGATGAAGATGCACACCACCAGGAAAGGCCGAATGAAGGAAGCCCGCCCGCCCCGGCCCCCCCGCTCCGGCGGTGGAGGCCAAGGGAGCTCCGCTCCCTTGGAACCCTCGCCGGGGCGCTGCCCCGGCCCCCCCGTGTAAAGGGGCTCATCCGAACTCCTTACGGAGGGGGTCCGGGGGGCATCATGCCTCCCGGCGGGGGAGTCCAGAGGGGGCGGAGTCCCCTCTGGCGGAGTCCCGGGCGGGTGCGGGCTCATGCTTGCCCGGCCGCCAGGACCGGCGGGATGAAAAGCGAAACTTTGGAGCCCTGACCCGGTCTGCTGACCGCTTCGACCCTGCCGCCGCAGTCTTCGACGGTTTTTTTGACCAGCGGCAGACCCATTCCGTAGCCTTTTTTGGTGCTGAAAAAGGGATTGAAAATCTGATCCAGGGTTTCCTCGCTCATGCCGATTCCGGTATCTTCCACGGAAAGCGCGACGTTCGGCCCGTCCATGGCGGCGCGCACCGTGACGCGCCCGCCGTTTGGCATGGCCTCGACAGCGTTTTTGATCAGGTTGACCAGGCACTGGCCAAGCAGCGAGCCGTCGCAGGCGGCCTGGGGCAACCCCTCGGCCAGTTCCGTCTCAATGGTCAATCCAGGAGCGGGGGAGCCGGCCTCGGTCTCGCCCACGGTCTCGCGCACCACTTGGCCCACGTCGCACACGCCCGCCGCCTGGGCGGCCGGGCGGGAGAAGTCGAGCAGGTTTTTCAGGATATTGTCCAGGCGCTGGGACTCCTCGGCGATGATCTGGGCCTTTTCCCGGTCCTTGTCGCCCAGTTCCCTGGACTTGAGCATGGAATTGGCGAAGCCGGCGATGGCGAACAGGGGGTTTCTGATCTCGTGGGCCAGGTAGGTGCTCATCTTGGCCACGATGTCCAGGCGTTGCGCCTGTTGCTCCACTTTCTCGCACATGGTCCGGGCGGTGATGTCCCGGCGCATGACCAGGACGTGGGTGAGTTCGTCGGCCAGGTTGAATATGGGGTAGGCATAGACCCGGTAATACAGGAGCCTGCCGTCCGGGCCGACCCGGGTTTCCATGGCCTCGGCGCGCTCGCGGGTACGCAGGCTGACGAAAAACGGGCAGTCGTCGCGGCCGGTCGGGCAGAAGGGAATTCTATCCTGGATGGTCTGGACCTCGGTGCAGGGCAGGCCCAGGCATTCGTCTTTTTTGAGGCCCCGCCGCTCGGCCACGTTGCGGCTGACGTCCACGACCCGTCCCCGCGTGTCGAGCAGGAGGATGTCCTCGTTGACCTCGTCGAAGATCGCCCGCAGCAGGATGCGCTGGCGGTCGAGATCCAGGCGGCAGTGGGCTTGGGCCTTGGCGATGTTGTTGAGGGCGCTTAAAAAAAACGAGGCGGTGTGGTCGATGAAGGACACGCCTTGGGGCAGGACATTGATGATTTGCCGGACCTTGAAGCGTTTGCCGACGAGTTCGATAAGCAGATTGATGTCGGGATGGCGGCCGATGAGTTCGGAGAGGCTGTCGTAGACCGGCACGCCGCGCAGGCGCGGTGAGGAGAGCTTCTCGCGCTCCGGACCCGGTTCGGCCACGCCGACGAGCGTGAGCGGCGGCAAAAAATCACGGTACTCCTCGGAATAGATGATGTCCAAGATGGCGCGGAACCCCGGACCGGTGCCGATGACGCCAATCCGGTAGGATTCGTTCTCAAGATCGAAATGACAATAGCCTTCGGGGAGTTTGCCGTCTTGTCCGTTCATGTCCATTCCCGCTGCGCCGCGACGAGCCGGGCCGTCTTCCGGGCACCGCTCTCCGTCCTATACCAGGCGCGCCGTAAAGGACAACACCCAATTTCCATCGATCGGGCCCAAGGGGAACCGGGGAAATGGGGAAAAAGGGAAAGACGGGGGAACCGGGGCGAAGCCTCAGGAGGCCTTCTTGCCGGCCAGAAAAAACCGTTCATAGACCTCCGTGGCGCTCCAGCCGGCGAGCCTGGCCGCCGCGCGCCTGGCTACTTCGCGCGGCTTGCCGCCGGCGGCCGTTTCCGAAGCGAACACCTCGGCCGCCTCGTCCTCGCTTTGGCGAGCGCTTTGCGCGGCCGGGCCGAGCACAACCGTGATCTCGCCCAGAAGCTCGCGGTTTAAGACCGACAGATCGGAAAGCCTGCCCGGGATGAATTCCTCGAAGGTCTTGGTCATTTCCCTGGCCACGACGAATTCGCGATCGCCCAGGACTGCCGCGGCCAGGGCCAAGGAGGAGACCAGACGGTCCTTACGCTCGAAAAAGATCAGGGTATGCCCCAGGCCGGCGTAGATCGTGAAGAGCTTTTTGACGTCCCCGGATTTTCGCGGCAAAAAACCCAGGAATGTAAAGGGATACGGAGCAAGCCCGCTGGCCGACAAGGCGGCGGTGACGGCGCAGGGGCCGGGCACGGGCATGACCGTGACGCCCGCATTGCGGCAGGCGCGCACCAGCTCGAAGCCCGGGTCCGAAAGCAGCGGCGTGCCGGCGTCGGAGACGACCGCCGCCTCCCCGCCCGAGGACACGAATTCCAGGACCTGGGCGACGCGGCCGACCTCGTTGTGTTCGTGCAGGCTGAGAAGGCGCGCTCCGACTATCCCGGCCTCGGCCAGAAGCCGCTTGGTCCGGCGGGTGTCCTCGGCCAGAATGAGTCCCGCCTCCCCCAAAACCTTCGCCGCCCGGGGCGAAAGATCGAGCGCGTTGCCGAGCGGGGTGGCCACGACGTACAGCACGCCCGGAGTGGTCTGCGATTTGGCCACGGGCGTCCTACCAGGGCTGCCAGGCGGCGGCGGTTCGGGCCTGGATCACGTCGCGTTCGACGCGCACGAAAAGCCCCTCCCCGTCCGCCGTGACTGCGGCCAGATCGAAACGGCAGGGATGATCCCATAAATTTTTCTCGCTCAAGTAGCGGCTTGCGGCCGTCACGAGCCGGGACTTCTTGACCGGACTTAAGGCCTCGTGCGGCCGCTGCCGGCCGCATGCGTCCCTGGTCTTGACCTCGACAAAGACCAGGGTTTCCCCCTGGCGGCAGACCAGATCGATCTCCCCGCCCCGGCAGCGCCAATTGCGCTCCACGACGGCGTAGCCGCGCCTGACGAGTTCGGCCTCGGCGGCCGCCTCGCCCCGCTCGCCTCGGATCAGATGCCGGGCAGGCACGCCTGTTCTCCGGTCCGGGGGGGGCTTGCCTTTTCCTCTTCGATGACGCCCTTGAAGGTCAGGCGGTGCTGCGGGCAGGGTCCCAGGCGGCGCAGGGCGTCCAGGTGCTCCTTGACGCCGTAGCCCTTATGCGCGGCGAAGCCGTAGCCGGGATGGCGGCGGTCCAGCACGCACAAAAGGCGGTCGCGGAAGGTTTTGGCCAGGATGGAGGCGGCGGAAATGGCGGGAACGAGACTGTCACCGTCCACGATCGCCTGTTGCCTGGGACGTACGCCCAAGGCGGCAAGATAGTCGGCCGGGATGGTCTTGTCGCCGTCGATAAACAGGGTCGCGGGCCGGGTCGCAAGCCGGGCCACGGCCTTGGCCATGGCCAGAAGCGAGGCTTGCAGGATGTTGATTTCATCGATTTGCCCGGGCCAAACCAGGCCGTAGGCGAAGGCCACGGCCTCGCGGCGGATGTAGCCGGCCAGAAGCTCCCGGCGTTCGGGCGAGAGCGTCTTGGAATCGGCCAGGCCCGGCAGGTCGTAGTACGCGGGCAAAATCACGGCCGCGGCCACGACCGGACCGGCCAGACAGCCGCGTCCGGCCTCGTCCAGGCCGGCGATGGGGGCTTGGGGCTCAAACGACGGGTCGAGCACGGCGCGGGTAGCCAGCAAACCTATCCTCCGGGAAAAGAGAAACCGAATGCCTCCGAATACCCTTTTGCCAGCCGGCTTACAACCGGAGAAACGGGGAGGAAGAATAGAGAGGGAATCGGGGGGAAAACCCTTTTTTGTGAACAAAAAGGGTTTCCCCCCCGAGCCCCCCCTTCCCAAAAAAACTTTAAAGTTTTTAGGAGGCGGGGGTTCCTCCCCCGATTACTCCCCATCCCCTCTAACTAGCTGAAATTCGGGCTGACCGGGGGCGGGGTTTGGCCGCCGCCTTCGGTTTTGGCCGCGTCGTCGTGGGGTTTGTGGGGCAGTTGGACCACCCCGGCCTCCACGAGCTTTTGCAAAAGGCCCTGCATCTGCTGCAGGCTCTCGACCAGGCCCTGAGGCGTGGTGATCAGGCGCAGCATCCTCTCCCGGATGGGTTGGCCGGACTGGTCCATCTTGTCCGGGCAGATGCTGAACCAATCGATGCGCACGGCCCCGCGCCCATATCCCAATTGCATTATGCCGTCGGTGTAGAGTTCCTGCATGTCGTCCTCCCCCTTCGCTTTTCACCAGTGAAATTTTTCGCGCCGGCTCGCTTGCGAACCGCGCCCATGGCAACTCTCCCCTGCATCGCCTATACCATAAAATTTCGGGGCTGTCCGAGATAAGGCTCCCGCCAGGCGAAGAGAAAACCAGAACCATTGACATTTTTCCAGGGGGCTGCCACCCCCGGCCCCCGCTTAAAACCCACTCCGCCCCATCCTACGGCTCCCTCATGGCTTCGTCCAGAGCACGGATGACGGGATAGATCAGGTAGCTGATGATGCGGCGTTTGCCGACCTTGACTTCGGCGGTGAGCGTCATGCCCGGGATGAGCCGGAAATCCTTGGGCACATCGCGCAGATCGGTATTTAGTATTTCGATCCTGGCCCGGTAGTTGACCTGGGGGGCGCCTTGGGCGGCGGCCTGCTGGGGCGCGCCTTGCTGGTTGTCCTTGGCGGTGAAGGCGTCTTCGCTGACGGTGGCGACCCGGCCTTCGAGCACGCCGTGCTTCTGGAAGGAAAAGGCTTCAAGTTTGATCCGGACCAGGTCGCCCTCGCGCACGAAGCCGATTTCCTTGGCCGGGATGTCGACCTGGGCTTCCAGCGGCGCGTCGAGCGGCACCAGGGTGACCAGGGCTTCGGCCTTTTCGGCCACGCTGCCCACGGATTTGTGGGCGATGTCCAGAACCACGGCCGAGCCTGGCGCGCGCAGCTCGATGAGTTCGTTCATGCGCTTGGCTTTTGCGAGCTGTTCCGTGATCTTGTCGATCTCGCGCTCGGTGTCCACCAGGTCCTTGGACAAAGTCCCATTCCAGTTGGCCGCGAAGGCGTCCTTGTCGGCTCGGTTCTTGGCCATATCCTCGGCCTTGGTCTTCATCTCGTGGCCCATACGCTCGTAATCGGACTCGTTTTGGATGCGGTCGTTCTGGGCCTTGAGCATTTCGAGACGGGAGCCGGCCCCCTTCTCAAACACGGCCTGGTGCATGGATTCGACTTCCCGGGAGTTGGCGATGCGCCGCTTGCCCTGCTCGCGCTGGGCGGCCAGGCTTGTGATCTCGGTTTCCAGGCTGGAAATGGCCTTGTCGAAGGAGGCCATCTTGCCCTGGTATTCGGCCTTGCGCCCAAGCAGCACATTGACCTGCATGGCCGCCTCGGCCGGGGCGAGGCTTGGCGGAGGGGTGCAGGAGCCCTGGCCCAGTTCGCACCGGATGCGCCAGGCCTGGGCGGTCAGACTGTCGAGGTGCTTGGCGGCGTCGGCCAGGTCGGCCCTGGCGAAGGTGCTGTCCAAGGTGACGAGCACTTCGCCTTTTTCCACCCGTTGGCCGGGATTCACGTGGATCTTGCGGATAACGGCCGGTTCCAGGGCGGAGAGCACAAGGTTGCTCTGGGGCGCGGCGATCTTGCCCTGGCCGGTGACGATGCGGTCGATCTGGGCCAGGCAGGCCCAAATAAGGCCGATCAGGATGCAGGCCACGGCCATATACAGGCTGATGCGCGCGCGACCCGGCAGCGGGGCCATCTCCAATTCCAAAGAATCGGGCTGGAACTCCAAAAATTCGGCGGGCACGCCGGCTTGGGTGGGCAGGGCCGGCGGCGAGGCAGCCTGCCCGGCAAGCTCGCCGGGAGGATAACTGACCGGAGTATTCTCTTTATTTTCGCTCATATTAAATCCATACAATCGATCTCCAGCCGCCTTCGCCTCTCTGCTTGCACGGAATGCCAAAGGGGCACATTTTTATCGGTCCCCCTAGCCGCCGGAGGCTTTGCATCAACTGCCTTGCCTCCCGCTTACACGGGGATTCCAAAGGGGCTCCGCCCCTCCAGCCGCCGGAGGCGTCTCCAGCATCACCCCCCTTCCTCGCGCATCAGGGCAGCGACAGCCGGGCCGCGCCGTCGCCCAGGATATGTCGATTCTGGCTTTTCCAGAGATCCTGGTAGATCTTGCAGCGCGTGAGCAAAACGTCCTGGGGGGCGAAATCGACCACCGTGCCTTGATCCATGACCAGGATGGCGCTGGCGTTGGCGAGCATGGACAGCCGGTGGCTGATGATGATCATGGTGCGGCCGGACGAGATGCGTTCCAGGTTGTCTTGGATGATTTCCTCGGATTCGGCGTCCAGCGCGCTGGTGGCCTCGTCGAAAATCAAGATGCGCGGGTGGGTGAGCAGGGTCCGGGCGATGGCCAGGCGCTGTTTTTGGCCGCCGGAGAGGTTGGAGCCGTTTTCCTCCAGTACGGTGTCGAAGCCCTTGGGCAGGCGCTCGATGAACTCGTCCGCCCCGGAGAGCTTGGCGGCCCAGACGATCTCCTCGAAGGTCGCCCCGGGCTTGGTCATGCTGATGTTTTCGCGCACCGTGGCGTTGAACAGGAAATTCTCCTGCAGAACCACGCCGATGTGGCGGCGCAGGAAGGTCAGGTCGAGTTCGCGGATGTCGTGGCCGTCGATGCGCACCACCCCGGAATCGCAGGCGTATAGGCCCTGGATGAGCCTGGCCAGGGTGGATTTGCCCGAGCCGGAACGGCCGACGATGCCGACCACCTGGCCGGCCGCGAAGGTGCAGGAGACGCCGCGCAACACCGGCGGGTTCTCCGGGCTGTAGCTGAAGACCGCGTTCTCGAATTCGACCTTGCCCTTGAAAAGCGGACGCAGGCCCACGCCGGCGGAGGTCCGCTCGACCGGTTCGTTCATGATCTGGCCGAGCATGCGCACGGACAGGGCCTTTTCCTGGTATTCGTGGATGAGCGAGACGATCTGGCACAGGGGCCCGGTCACCCGGCCGGAGAGCATCTGGAAGGCGATCAGCGCGCCCACGGTCATCGAGCCGTCGAAGACCATGTAGACTCCGATCCAGGGGATGGCCAGGCTCATGCCCTTTTCCAGAAAATTGATGGAGGCCGTGGCCGTGGTCGAGATCTTGCCGACATTGAGGCGCATGGACACGGCCCGGGCGGCTTTCTCGTCCCATTTGCGGCGTTTGAACGGCTCCAGCGAGAGCGACTTGACCGTCTCCATGCCCCGGATGGCCTCGACCAGATAGGACTGGCGTTCGCCCTCGGCCCGGTAGAGCTTATAGAGACGATCGCGGAAATAGGGCAAAAGGAAGGTCAAAAACAGCGCCAGAATCAGGGAAAACCCCGTGACCACAAGCGAAAGCGTCACGCTGTAAAAGAAGAGCACCGGCAAAAAGACGAAGAGCGACAAGGCGTCGAGCAGGGTGAAAAAAAGCTTGCCCGAGAGGAATTCGCGGATCTTGTCGGACTGCTGCATGTGCTGGATGAGCACGCCGGCGTGGCTTCTGCCGAAGAACCGAAGCGGCAGCGAGACCAGATGGCTGAAAGTCTTGGTGGCCACCCGGATGTCGATCTTGGAGGCGCCGTGCAAGATGAGATAGCCGCGCATGAAGTTAAAGCCGCTCTCGAACAGGATGGCCGCCAGCATGCCGATGCTTAAGACTTGCAGCGTGGATATGCTGTAGTGCACGAGCACCTTGTCGATAACCACCTGGAAATAAAGCGGCACGGCCAGGCCGAGCATGGTCATCATGAGCGCGGCGATGCCGGCGTCGATGAAGACGCGTTTTTCGCGGGCGAATTCCGGCACGAACCAGCGCCAACCGAAGGGCTGGCCGGTCTCGGTGAAAGAAAGCTTGCGCTTGGCCAGGATGCCCTTGCCGTCCCAGAGGCGCGCAAGTTCTTCGTGGTTCATGGAGACATGGCGGATGGGAAAGGACAGGGGATCGACCACGTCGACGGCCGGCTCGCCGCTCGGGCCGGGGCCGTAGCCGCAGAAGATGACGCTGCGGCCGCTTTTAAGCTTGGCCATGAAGGGGAAGGCAAAGCCAAGCCGGGACAGCTTCTCGATGCCGATATGCTTTTCCTTGGCGGAAAGCCCCAGTTCTTTGGCGATACGCAGGATGAGCGCGGTCGAGGGTTCTTCGTCCTGCAAGGCGTAGGCGTGGACCAGGCTCTCCAGGGACAGGTCCAGGCCGTGGTGGCGGCCGATCATGACCAGGGCGCGCAGGGCGCTTCTCGCCAGGCGCGGCCTGGCGAGCAGGACTTCGCCGCCCCAGCTTTTTTCCAGGGCTTCGCGGTTCACCTCGAAGGAGGCGAAGGCGTGGGCCAGGGGGTCGGCGATCAGGGCGTGTCCGTCCTGGGCGCCGCCTCGAAAGCTCAGGACGATGACCATATTGCCGTTTTTCAAACGGGCCAGGAAGGGAAACTCGTCGCGCAGGCTGGCCAGGTCGTCGAAGGTCAACTCGCGGATGACGGTCTCGAAGCCGATCTCGCGAGCCATGGCGGCGACCACGCCGATCTCGGGTTCCTCGCGGCCCAATCCGTATTTGTCCGCGGCCGCAGCCGGGTCAAAGGGCGCGCAGAAGGTTTCGGCCAGAACCTTAAGACAGGTCAGAGCTGTATTCATGGCTTTGGAGACGTATTTGGCCGGACATTCGTTACACGGGGCGATTGCAACACCTTTTGGGAATACGCAAAGAGGCCGTGTAACGCAACGGGTAAGTTCGTCGTCAGTCCAATGTGGAACAGTCTTTGGGACGTTCGCGGCCGCTCTTGCGGACCGGTTGCTTTTGGCCTAAAAGGTGCAAAATCTCATCACAGGGCGGCGCTCTATGAGTTGGACCTCGCTTTCCCAGGTTTATTCGCCGATGTCGGGAAATCCCAATATAGACGACTTGATCTGGACCAACCAGGTCAGCTACAATTACGAGTTGCCGGCGCCGACCACCATCAACTACTCCTTCGACAGCTCGGCCGCCGTGGCCGTGCCTGGCAATATCGGCGTCTCCACGATGGATCCCGGCCAGGAAGCCGGCGTGATCGACATGCTCAGTTACGTCAGCAGCTTGACCGGGATCACTTTCACCAACACCACCGGGAATTCCAGCGCACCGGTGAACCTGTTCTTCGGCTATTCCGGGGACTTCAACAACGGCTGGTACGGGGTGGACTACAACACCGTCACCTACGGCCAGGACGCCAACAACAATATCGTGTCGCTGAACATCCAAGACTCGATCCTGCTCAATTCAAACTATGATTCCGTGGGCAGCACCATCCCCGGCAGTGTCGGCTACGACGCCCTGCTGCACGAGATCGGCCACGCCCTGGGGCTCAAGAACGCCGAGGACGGACCCAACGTCCTGCCCGCCAACCTCGACAGCCCGGACGTCACCATCATGACCGACGCGGTCACGCTCGATCCGGGAACCCAGCAGACTTACGCCCAATTCGGCTCGCTCGACATCGCCGCCTTGAACTGGCTTTACGGCGGCGACGGACTGCTGGGCACCTACGGCCTGACCGTGAACTCAAGCGGCGTCCCGATCGCCGGCGGCTTCAATCCCGCACAGCCCGGACAAACCACTGCGACCGGCACCGCCGGCACGACCCTGGCCGCCTTGACCACCACGGCTGCGACCGCCACGCCGGTCACCGCGGCGACAACGGCGGGCCTGTCCGTCACGCCCAACCAGCAGGGCCAACTGTTCGCCCTGTCCTGAACCGGTATTTCCCGCACTGTTAGAATAAAAAAGGGGCCTTGCGGCCCCTTTTTTATTCTAATGCGGTGAGAATCCGGGGTAAGGTGAGAGTTGAAAATGTCCTCATTTTCATACTCTCACCTTACGTCGTCAGCGCGCAGCGCTGGCCGACGCCCTCCGCCAAAGAGGGCTCCTCCCCCGATTCTTCTCTCTAGGAATCTATAAGCAACGGGTTGTCTTGGAGGTCTTCCAGGAACTTGTCCGGCCGTTCGGGCTGTTCGGGCACCTCGATTTCGGTTTCCATGTAGCGCCGGTAGCCGGTGCCGGCCGGGATGAGGCGGCCGACGATGACGTTTTCCTTCAGGCCGCGGAGGTAGTCCTCCTTGCCCATGAGCGAGGCCTCGGTGAGCACCTTGGTGGTCTCCTGGAAGGAGGCCGCCGAGATGAACGAATCCGTGGACAAGGAGGCCTGGGTGATGCCCAGGACCAGCGGCTCGGCCACGGCGGGCTTGAGGCCCTCCTTGACGCATTTGGAGTTCTCCTCCAGGAAGCGGCTTTTGTCCACCTGCTCGCCGATCAGGAAGCCGGTTTCACCGGAATCCAGAATCATGACCTTTTTGAGCATCTGGCGCACGATGATTTCGATGTGTTTGTCGTTGATGGCCACGCCCTGGAAACGGTAGACATCCTGGATTTCCTCGACCAGATACTTGGCCAGGTATTTCTCGCCCTTGATCTTGAGGATGTCGTGGAGCTCGGGATAGCCCTCGGTCAGCATTTCCCCGGCCTCGACGAAGTCGCCTTCCTGGACGGTGATGTGCTTGCCCTTGGGGATCAGGTATTCCTTGGTGTCGCCGGTCTCCGGGGTGACCACGATCTTGCGCTTGCCCTTGGTCTCCGGGCCGAACGAGATGATGCCGTCGATTTCCGAGACCACGGCCATTTCCTTGGGCTTTCTGACCTCGAAGAGCTCGGCCACGCGCGGCAGACCGCCGACGATGTCCTTGGTCTTGGAGGATTCGCGCGGCTTTCTGGCGATCACGTCGCCGGCTTTGACGTTATTGCCGTCGCGCACCATGATGATCGCGCCGACCGGCAGCTGGAAGGAGGCCGGCGAGGCCGTGCCGGGCCGGATCTTGGCGTGGCCGGCGTCGTCGCAGATCGAGATCGAGGGCCGGAAGTTGGTGGTGCGGTATTCGATGATGGTCTGGGTGGCGCGTTTGGTCGCCTCGTCCACCTTCTCCTGGTAGGTTTTGCCTTCGACGATGTCGGCGAACTTGGCCACGCCGTCGACGTCGCTGACAAAGGGTTCGTTGAAGGGGTCCCACTCGGCCAGGATCATGTCCTTTTTGACCTCGGCCCCGTCGGCGACGAAGAGCTTGGCGCCGGAGGGCAGGTTGTATTTCTCGCGCTCGCGGCCCTGGTCGTCCACGATGGCCAGCTGTCCGGACTTGCCGAGCACGATCGCCTGGCCTTCCTCGCTGGTGACCATCTTGAGCCTGGACAGGATGACCCGGCCGTTATGCTGGGCCTCGATCGAGGAGCGCTCGATTTCGCGCGCCGCCGTGCCGCCGATGTGGAAGGTGCGCATGGTCAGCTGGGTGCCGGGCTCGCCGATGGACTGGGCGGCGATGATGCCCACGGTCTCGCCCACGTTGACCAGATGCCCGCGCGCCAGGTCGCGGCCGTAGCAGCTCGAGCAGACGCCGAACTTGCTCTGGCAGGTGAGCGTGGAGCGGATCATCATGGTGGAGACGCCGGACTCTTCGATGATCCGGGCGTAGTGCTCGTCGATGAGCGTGCCGGCGGGAATGAGGACTTCCTCGCCGTCGGGATCGTAGACGTCGAACATGGCCGTGCGGCCGAGCGCCCGTTCCCACAGGCGCTGCTTGACGTCGCCGGCCTTGATGTAGTGGCTGATCTCCAGGCCGTCGACCGTGCCGCAATCGCGCTCGGTGATGATCACGTCCTGGACCACGTCCACCAGGCGGCGGGTCAGGTAGCCCGAGTTGGCGGTTTTCAGCGCCGTGTCGGCCAGGCCTTTGCGCGCGCCGTGCGTGGAGATGAAGTACTGGGCGACGGAGAGGCCTTCGCGGAAGTTGGAGGTGATCGGGGTTTCGATGATCTCGCCCGAAGGCTTGGCCATCAGCCCGCGCATGCCGGCCAGCTGGCGCATCTGGTCCTGGTTGCCGCGCGACCCGGAGTTGGTCATCATGTAGATCGGGTTGAAGCTGATGTTCTTTTCGTCCTGGCCGGTGCGCGGATTGTGGATGATCTCGGTGGTGATCTCGCGCATCATCTCGGAGGACACGTCGTTGGTGGCCTTGGTCCAGACGTCGACGACCTTGTTGTATTTCTCGGTGCGGGTGATGATGCCCTCGTTGTACTGCTGCTCGATCTCGTCCACTTCGTGTTGCGAATTGCCCAGGATCAGCGCCTTGCGGCTGGGGATCTTCAAGTCCTTGACGCCGATGGAGACCCCGGCCCGGGTGGCGAACTCAAAGCCCAGGTCTTTCAAGTGATCGCAGAGGATGACCGTGGCCTTGGTGCCGGCGTGGCGGTAGGCCTCGCCGACCAGGCGGCCGATGGACTTTTTGGTGAGCACGCAGTTGACGAACTCGAAGGGCACTTCCGCGGGCAAAAGCTCGCCCACGATGATCCGGCCCGGGGTGGTGTCCACCAGTTTGCCGTCCAGGCGCACCTTGACCCTGGCCTGCAAGCCCACGCACTTGGCGTCGTAGGCGGCGATGACCTCCATGTGGTCGGCGAAGATCTTGCCCTCGCCCGGCTGGGCCGAGCGGTCCACGGTGAGATAGTACAGTCCGAGCACGATGTCCTGGGAGGGCACGATGATCGGATGCCCGTTGGCCGGGGACAGGATGTTGTTGGAGCTCATCATGAGCACCCGGCACTCGATCTGGGCCTCGACCGAAAGCGGCACGTGCACGGCCATCTGGTCGCCGTCGAAGTCGGCGTTGTAGGCCGAGCACACCAGGGGATGCAGCTGGATGGCCTTTCCCTCGACCAGGATCGGCTCAAAGGCCTGGATGCCGAGGCGGTGCAGCGTGGGCGCGCGGTTGAGCAGGATCGGGTACTCGCGGACAACCTCTTCCAGGATGTCCCAGACCACCAACTCCTCGCGCTCGACCATCTTCTTGGCGCTCTTGATGGTGGTGGCCAGCTCCCTCTTCTCCAGTTCGGCGTAAATGAACGGCTTAAAGAGCTCCAGAGCCATCTTCTTGGGCAGACCGCACTGGTGGAGCTTGAGTTTGGGCCCGACCACGATGACCGAACGGCCGGAATAGTCCACGCGCTTGCCGAGCAGGTTCTGGCGGAAACGGCCCTGCTTGCCCTTGATCATGTCGGACAGGGATTTGAGCGGCCGGCCGTTGGTGCCGGTGATCGCCCGGCCCCTGCGGCCGTTGTCGAAGAGCGCGTCCACGGCTTCCTGGAGCATGCGCTTTTCGTTCCTGATGATGATGTCGGGCGCGCCCAGTTCGAGCAGCCTTTTGAGGCGGTTATTGCGGTTGATCACCCGGCGGTAGAGGTCGTTCAAATCCGAGGTGGCGAAGCGGCCGCCGTCGAGCGGAACTAGGGGGCGCAGTTCCGGCGGAATGACCGGGACCACTTCCAGAATCATCCACTCGGGCTTGTTGCCGGATTCGAGGAAGGCCTCGACGATTTTCAAGCGCTTGGTGACTTTTTTCTTCTTGGTCTGGGAGCGCGTGGTCATGGCCTCTTCGCGCAGCATGTCGCGCAGCTCCTGGAGGTGGAGTTCCTCCAAAAGCGAGCGCACGGCCTCGGCGCCCATGCCCACGGTCACGGCGTCCTCGCCGAAATGCTCGATCACCTGGAGGTACTGGTCCTCGCTGATGACCTGGAGCCTAGTCAGGTTGGTGTCCTTGGGATCGAGCACGATGTAGGAGTCGAAATAGAGCACCTTCTCCAGATCGATCATGGTCATATCGAGCAGGGTGCCGATCTTGGAGGGCAGGGTTTTGAGAAACCAGATGTGGGCCACCGGCGCGGCCAGTTCGATATGGCCCATGCGCTCGCGGCGGACCTTGGAGGCGATGACCTCAACGCCGCATTTTTCGCACACGATGCCCCGGTGCTTCATGCGCTTGTACTTGCCGCAATTGCACTCGTAGTCCTTTACCGGACCGAAGATCTTGGCGCAAAACAGCCCGTCGCGTTCGGGCTTGAAAGTCCGGTAGTTGATCGTCTCGGGCTTTTTCACTTCGCCGAACGACCATTCCCGTATCTTTTCCGGGGAGGCCAGGGATATCTTGATGGCTTTGAGCGTCCTGCTCGACAGTGCCGCCGAAGGAGCGCCCCGGAGCGTGAAGAGATCGTCCAAGGTCATGTTGTCACCTCGTCGTTGTCCGAACCTGAGTCCGGATGCGTGTCCGGGGAGCGCGCCTGCGCCCCCCGGTCCCCTTGTGGGGCCTATGATCGACCGGCGCGTGCCGGATTGCCTTGTTCCTAAGTTCTACTGACGCCTTACGAACGCTCTCTGGCGCCGGGGCGGACCGGCTTTTTCTTTTCGTCCTGGACCAGGTCCACGTCCAGGCCCAGGCTCATGAGCTCCTTGACCAGAACGTTGAAGGACTCGGGCAGGCCGGCTTCCAGGAAGTTGTCGCCCTTGACTATCTTCTCGTACATCTTGACGCGCCCGGCCACGTCGTCGCTTTTGACGGTCAGGAATTCCTGGAGCAGGTAGGAGGCGCCGTAAGCCTCCAGAGCCCAGACTTCCATTTCGCCGAGACGCTGGCCGCCGAACTGGGCCTTGCCGCCCAGCGGCTGCTGGGTGACCAGGGAGTAAGGGCCGGTGGAGCGGGCGTGGATCTTCTCGTCGACCAAGTGGTGCAGCTTGAGCATATACATGATGCCCACGGTGACCGGTTTTTCGAAGGCTTCGCCGGTGCGGCCGTCGTGGATGATCATCTTGCCTTCCTCGGGCAGCCCGGCGCGGGAGAGCCAACCCCAGAGTTCATCCTCGTCGGCACCGTCGAAGACCGGGGTCTTGCTGATGATGCCGTTTTTGAGCGCCTTGACCGAGGCGGTGAATTCCTCGTCGCCGAGCGTGTCGACCAGCGCCGAGACCTCGGCCGAGGCGAACATGCTTTTGACTTCCTCGCGCACATGGGCGAGGTGCTCGCCGTTTTCGACCATGGTGGCCAGCTGACGGCCGAGCGAACTGGCCGCCCAGCCCAGGTGGGTCTCCATGATCTGGCCGATGTTCATGCGCGAAGGCACGCCCAGCGGATTGAGCACGATGTCCACCGGGGTGCCGTCCTTGAAGAAGGGCATGTCCTCCACCGGCAGGATGCAGGAGACGACGCCCTTGTTGCCGTGGCGGCCGGCCATCTTGTCGCCCACGTTGAGCTTGCGTTTGACGGCCACGTACACCTTGACCATCCTGATGACGCCCGGAGGCAGGTCGTCGCCCTCGGTGGCCTTCTCGCGCTTGAGGTCGTAGATGGTCTTGATGTAGCGCACCTGGCGCTCGTAAGCCTCGACAAGCTGGGCGACCCGTTCGCCCGTTTCCTTGTTCGTGAACAGCCCGACGAGCTTCTTGACCGGAACCTCATCCAGGATTTCGCGCTTGAGGGGATGTCCGGCCTCGGCCAGAACCTGGCCCTTTTTCTTGCCCATCAGCGTGGTGGCCAGGCTCTTGCCCTGGACCTCGGTCCAGATCTGCTCACGCACGGCCGTGGTCAAAGCGGCGATGTGCCGGGTTTCCTTCATGTCGATCTTGGCCAGATCGGCGTCCTCGACGCCCTTGGTGCGCTCGTCCTTGTCGCCGCTTCTGCGGTTGAACACGCGCACGTCGATGACCGTGCCCTCGATGCCAGGCGGCACTTTGAGCGAGGTGTTTTTGACGTCCCTGGCCTTATCTCCGAAGATGGCGCGCAGGAGTTTCTCTTCCGGGGTCAGCTGGGTCTCGCCCTTGGGCGTGATCTTGCCGACCAGGATGTCCTCGGGGCCGACCTTGGCGCCCAGGCGGATGATGCCGGAATCATCGAGATTGCGCAGCATCTCCTCGCCCACGTTGGGGATGTCCCTGGTGATCTCTTCGGGTCCGAGCTTCGTGTCGCGGGCGACCAGTTCAAACTCCTCGATGTGCACCGAGGTAAAGACGTCTTCCTTGACCACCCGCTCGGAGATCAAGATCGAGTCCTCGAAGTTGTAGCCGCACCAGGGCATGAAGGCGACCAAAAGGTTCTTGCCCAGGGCCAACTCTCCGTCGCGGATGCCCGGGCCGTCGGCCAGGACATCGCCCTTCTTCACCCGGGCGTCGGGCAAAATGCGCGGACGCTGGCCGAAGCAGGTGTTCTGGTTGGATTTGTGGAATTTCTGCAGTTCATAGGCGCGCACGCCGCCGGAATCCGGATACAGCCCGCCGTCGTAGCACACGATGATGCGTTCGGCGTCGGCGTAGTGGACCAGCCCGTCCTCTTCGGCAAGCAGGCAGGAGCCCGAATCCCTGGCCACGGCGCCTTCCATGCCCGTGCCCACGATCGGCTGGTCGCAACGCAGAAGCGGCACGGCCTGGCGCTGCATGTTCGAGCCCATCAGGGCGCGGTTGGCGTCGTCGTGCTCCAGAAAGGGAATCAGCGCCGCCGAGACCGAAACGATCTGCGAGGGCGAGATGTCCATCATGGTCACGGTTTCCGACGGGGTCATGGCCACGTCGCCCTTGACCCGGGCGGTGACGAGCCCGGCGCCCAGCGTGTCGTCCGCGTGGATGGGCACGTTGGCCTGGGCGATGATCTCGTCGGTCTCGCGGGAGGCGTCCATGTACATGAACTCGTCGGTGACCTTGCCGTCCTTGAGCACCCGGTAAGGCGTTTCGATGAAGCCGAAATCGTTGACCCGGGCATAGGTGGTCAGCGAGACGATCAAGCCGATGTTCGGGCCTTCCGGCGTTTCGATGGGACAGATGCGGCCGTAATGCGAGACGTGCACGTCGCGCACCTCGAAGCCGGCGCGCTCGCGGGTAAGACCTCCGGGTCCCAGGGCCGACAGACGGCGCTTGTGGGTGACTTCGGAGAGCGGATTGGTCTGGTCCATGAACTGGGAGAGCTGGGAGGTGCCGAAGAATTCCTTGAGCACCGCCGCCACCGGCTTGGGATTGATCAAGTCGTGGGGCATGAGCGTAGCCACTTCCTGCAGGCTCATGCGCTCTTTGATGGCCCGCTCCATGCGCACCAGTCCGATGCGGTACTGGTTTTCCACCAGCTCGCCGACCGGACGCACCCGGCGGTTGCCGAGATGGTCGATGTCGTCGGCCTGACCGTGGGTGTCCTTAAGGAAGGTCAGGTGCTTAATCGACTTGAGGATGTCCTCGTTGGTCAGGGTGCGGAAATCAAGCGGCGTGTCGACCTTGAGGCGGCTGTTGAGCTTGTAACGGCCGACCGGGGAGAGGTCGTAGTAGTCCGCGTTGCGGAAAAGGTTCTCGAAGAAGGTGGCCGCTATTTCCGGGGTGGGCGGCGAGGAAGGCCGAAGCCGCCTGTAGATCTCCACCTGGGCCGTGGCCAGATCGGTGGTCTTGTCCAGCATGAGCGTATCGCGGATCGAGGAGGAGACGTCCACGCCCCTGGTGAACAGGCCCGGAACGTGGGTGATGCCGGCGGCCTTCAGGTTTTCGATCAGGCCCTTGTCGAGTTCGATGCCGGCCTCGACGATGACCTCTCCCGTGGCGGGATTGACGATATCCTCGGCCAAAAACAAGCCTTCCAGGGTCTCCGGCGGGACTTCCATGGCCTCGATGCCCGCCTCGTTCATCAGCCGCCAAGCCTTCTTGGTGATCGGCTTGTCCGCGGCCACCAGCACCGTGCCGTCACCGGTCGTGATGTCGGAGTAGGCTTTTTCCTTGCGGTAGAAGTCTTTGTGGACCTCGCGGAAGAGCCTGTCGCCGTCCAAACGGTAGTGCTCGGTCTGGTAGAAATAGGCCAGGATGTCGGCCTTGGTCATGGCCATGGCCTTCATCAGGATCGTGGCCGGCATCTTGCGGCGGCGGTCGATGCGGACGTAAAGGATGTCCTTGTGGTCGAAGTCGAAATCCAGCCATGAGCCGCGCATGGGGATGATGCGGCAGGAATAGAGCACCTTGCGCGAGGCATGGGTCTTGCCCGAGTCGTGCTCGAAGATGATGCCGGGCGAACGCTGCAACTGGTTGACGATGACGCGCTCGGTGCCGTTGATGATGAAGGTGCCCTTCTCGGTCATCAGAGGCACGGTGCCGAAATAGATGATCTGCTCTTTGATGTCGCGGATGGTGCGGTTTTCCGTCTCCTCATCGACATCGTAGACCACCAGGCGCACCTTGATGCGCAGCGGTGCCTCGTAGGTCAGTCCCTTGGCGATGCACTCGGCCACGTCGTACTTGGGCTCGCCGATTTCGTAGCTGACGTATTCCAGGCTGGCGGTGCGGTTGAAGTCCTCGATGGGGAAGACGGACCGGAAAACGCCCTCAAGGCCCGTGTCGGCCCTGCTGGCCGGTGAAACATCCCGCTGCAGGAATTGCTCATAGGAATCGACCTGCAGGTTGAGCAGATGCGGGATGGAGACCTTATTGACGATCTTGCCGAAATTCTTGATCAATTGGGCCATTTTATCCTCGTGCCAAAGAGGTTTGAAAGAGCGAATCGAACCGAGGTCCGATAAAACGGGACAAGAGCGCCACCCCTCCCCGGGGAAGGGCGCGCTCTTCTCCGTATTTTCAAACGTCTTGAATCACTATTTAATTTCAGCTTCGCCGCCGGCTTCGACCAGCTGCTTCTTGGCATCCTCGGCCTCGGCCTTGGACACGGCTTCCTTGACGGTGGACGGAGTCTCGTCGACCTTGGCCTTGGCTTCTTTCAGGCCCAGGCCGGTCAGGGCGCGAACGACCTTGATGACGCCGATCTTGTTGGCGCCGGCGGCCTTGAGGATGACGTCGAACTCGGTCTTCTCCTCAACGGCCTCGGCGGCCTCGGCGACCGGGGCGGCGGCCATGACGCCCACCGGCGCGGCGGCGGACACGCCGAACTTCTCTTCGAGTTCCTTGATGAACACGGAGAGCTCAAGCACGGTCATATTGGCAATGAAGTCGACAACTTGTTCTTTGGTAACAGCAGACATGGAAAATCTCCTTTGATGGTTTCGCTTTGGCGGTCCGGCCCGGCTGGTTCGGCTAGGCGGCGGACTCCTTTTGTTCCTTGAGGGCGTTCAAACAGTTCATGACGCCCCGGATGACGTTGGCGAACAGGCAGACAAAATTGGTCGGTACGGCGTTCATGGTCCCAAGGGCGCGGCCCAGAAGTTCCTGCTTGCCCGGCAGTTTCGCCAGCTCGCGCACGGATTCCTCAGTGAGGAAGGAGCCTTCGAGCGAAGCAAAACGCAGTGCGAACTTCTTGTTGGTCTTGGCGTATTCGATCAAGACCTTGGCGGCCACCACCGGATCGTCGTAGCCGATGGCGATGGCGCAGTTTTCCTTGAGATGGTTCTTTAAAACCTCGTGCCGTCCCCCGGTCACCGCTCTGCGGGCCAAGGTGTTCTTGACGACCTGGTAATCCACTCCGCTGCCGCGCAGCTTCACCCTCAGATCGGTCAGCTCTTCCACCTTGAGTCCCTTGAAGTCGGTGACGACCAAGATGCCCGCGCGATCGGCCTTTTCCTTGAGCTTCTCGATGATCTCAGCCTTGCGCGCTTTTTCCACGGTCACTCCTCCAAGATGGGTTTAATCGGCGAAAGAGAGCCAAAGCGTTGTCTCGGCGGGAAATTAAGGGTCGCCCCTCCCGCTGTCTTTGACTCGCCTTTCCCATGCCTCAGCCGGTATCTATATCAAAGGACGAAGGGGGAGCAATCCTGCGGAAAACTCCCCTGGTCCCGAATCGCCGAAAAAAATGCCGCCGGCAATCCCGGCGTGGCGGCGCGCGTGATGCTAACCTTCCAGGAACTTGCGCAGGCCCAGGGTGTCGATCTTGATGCCGGGGCCCATGGTGGTGGTCAGCGCCAGGGCTTGCAGATAGGTGCCCTTGGCCGCCGAGGGTTTAAGCCGCATGATGGAGTCCATCAGGACCTTGAAGTTGCCCAGGATCTTCTCCTCGCCGAAGCTCTTCTTGCCGAGCGGGGCGTGCAGGACGCCGGCCTTGTCGACCCGAAACTCCACGCGGCCGGCCTTCATCTCGGTGACGGCCTTGCCGATGTCGAAGGTGACGGTGCCGGTCTTGGCGTTGGGCATAAGGCCCCTGGGTCCGAGCAGACGGCCGATCTTGCCGACCAGGGCCATCATGTCGGGCGTGGCCACGGCCTTGTCGAAATCCAGGAAACCTCCCTGGATCTTCTCGACCAGATCCTCGGCGCCGGTGATATCGGCACCGGCGGCCTTGGCCTCGGTTTCCTTGTCGCCCTTGCAGAAGGCGGCCACGCGCACGGTCTTGCCCAGGCCGTGCGGCAGGGTGACGGCGCCGCGCACCATCTGGTCGGAGTATTTGGGATCGACCCCGAGGCAGATGGCCACTTCGACGGTCTCGTCGAACTTGGCGAAAGCAGCCCCCAGGCAATATTTGAGACCTTCGTCAAGGGGGTGCTTGAGGCTCAGGTCGATGTCCTTGACCGCGTTGCGGTAATTTTTTCCGTGTTTGGGCATGGCGATAATCCTTATGCTTAACCGACGATGTCCAAGCCCATGCTGCGCGCCGTGCCGGAGATGGTGCGGCAGGCGGCTTCAAGGTCCTTGGCGTTCATGTCTTGGAGCTTGACCCGCGCGATTTCCTCGATCTGGGCGCGGCTGACGCTGCCGACCTTGGTCTTGTTGGGCTCGCCCGAGCCCTTTTCGACCTTGGCGGCCTTCAACAGCAAGACCGGCGCGGGCGGGGTCTTGGTGATGAAGGTGAAGGAGCGGTCGGCGTAGATCGTGATCACCACCGGGGTGATCATGCCCTTCTGCTCCATGGTCTTGGCGTTGAAGGATTTGCAAAACTCCATGATGTTCACGCCGTGCTGGCCCAGGGCCGGACCGACTGGCGGCGAGGGGTTGGCCGCGCCGGCGGGAATCTGCAACTTGACTTTGGCTACTTCTTTCTTGGCCATTGGAACTTCCTTGACTCTGATTTACCCCCGGGAGGACCCGGCGGCGGTCGTCGGTCCGGGGACGCCTAACCCTTGCTCACCTGGACAAAATCGAGCTCCACCGGGGTCTGGCGGCCGAATATGGAAACCGCCACCCGCAGCTTGCCCTTGTCGTAATTGACGTCCTCAACCACTCCGTTGAAGCCCCCGAAGGGACCGTCGATCACCCGCACCTCGTCTCCCCGCTCGAAATGGAACTTGGGACGGGGCTGTTCCTGGCGCGTTTCCATGAGGCTGATGATTTTGTCGATCTCGCTGTCGCGCATGGGCGCGGGCTTGTTCTTACCGCCCACGAATCCGGTCACCTTGGGGATGTCCTGCACCAGGTGCCAAGATTCGTCGTTCATGATCATCTTGACCATGATGTAGCCGGGATAGAACTTGCGGGTCGAGGTCTTCTTCTCGCCCTTGACCAGCTCGATCACCTTTTCCGTGGGCACGATCACTTCCTCGATCATGTCCTTGGCCTGGCCGGTGCGCATCATTTCCCGGATGGTCTTCTCGACCCGATGCTCAAAACCGGAATAGGTGTGCACGATGTACCACCGGGATTTGGCCTCCCGTTCGGCCGTGATGTCGAATGGCTGTTCACTCATGAGAGAATCTTTTCCACCAGTTTAGCCAAAGACACGTCGACAATTCCCAAATATATCGACAACACGACCACCAAGACCAGGACCGCCACGCCGGTGGCCACGGTCTCCTTGCGGGTCGGCCAGACCACCTTTTTGATCTCGAGCTTGGAGAGTTCAAAGAACTCCCGGAACTCCTCGATCTTGGCCATCACGGCCGAGACGGGCTTTACCGCCGAGGCTTCGCGTGGCTCGCGAACCTCGCCCTCTCGCGCGTCGCTGTCCTTGGACTTCTTGTTCGCCATAACCACGCCTTTTAAAATGTGGCAGGGCAGGCGGGATTCGAACCCACAGCCCTCGGATTTGGAGTCCGATGCTCTGCCGTTGGAGCTACTGCCCTGCGCGCGGGAAACGTCACCGTTTCCCGGGACCTCGCCGGAACGTGCCGGCCCAGAGAATAAACGTTTTGGTCCCCGGAACTACTTGGTCTCTTTATGCACCGTGTGTTTTTTGTCCCACGGGCAATACTTCTTGATCTCCAAGCGTCCGGTGGTGTTCTTCTTGTTCTTTTCCGTGGCGTAATTGCGACGCTTGCATTCGGTGCACTGCAACTGGATATTGATGCGCATGATTTACTCCACGATTTCCGAGACCACGCCCGCGCCGACGGTGCGGCCGCCTTCGCGGATGGCGAAGCGCAGGCCTTTTTCCATGGCGATCGGGTTGATCAGTTCGACGTCGAAGGTGGCGTTGTCCCCGGGCATGACCATTTCAACGCCCTCGGCCAACCCGACCACACCGGTCACGTCGGTGGTTCTGAAATAAAACTGCGGCCGGTACCCGGTGAAAAACGGGGTGTGGCGGCCGCCCTCTTCCTTGCTGAGAACGTACACCTCGGCCTTGAACTTCTTGTGCGGCGGGATCGAACCCGGCTTGGCCAAAACCTGGCCGCGCTCCACGTCGTCGCGCTTGACGCCGCGCAGCAGCACGCCAACGTTGTCGCCGGCCTGGCCCTGATCCAGAATCTTGCGGAACATTTCAACGCCCGTGCAGGTCGTCTTGGTCGTGGCCTTGATGCCCACGATCTCGACTTCCTCGCCGACCTTGATCACGCCGCGCTCCACGCGACCGGTCACGACCGTGCCCCGGCCCGAGATGCTAAAGACGTCCTCGATGGGCATCAGGAAGGGCTTGTCGATGTCGCGCTTGGGCTCGGGAATGTACGAATCGCAGGCGTCGAGCAGGTCGAAAATGCATTTGGCGTCAGGGGACTTGATGTCGTCGGCTTCCAGGGCCTTGAGCGCGCTGCCCGAGATGACCGGGATGTCGTCGCCGGGAAAGCCGTACTTGGTCAAAAGCTCGCGCACTTCCAGCTCGACCAGTTCGAGCAGCTCGGCGTCGTCCACCAGGTCGACCTTGTTCAAAAACACCACCAGGGACGGCACGCCGACCTGGCGGGCAAGCAGGATGTGCTCGCGGGTCTGAGGCATGGGGCCGTCGGTCGCGGCCACCACCAGGATGCCGCCGTCCATCTGGGCCGCGCCGGTGATCATGTTCTTGATGTAGTCGGCGTGGCCGGGGCAGTCCACGTGGGCGTAGTGACGGCTGGCGGTCTCGTACTCCACGTGCGCCGTGGCGATGGTGATGCCGCGCTCTTTTTCCTCGGGGGCCTTGTCGATCTGGTCGAACGGCACGAACTGGGCCCCGCCCTTCAGGCTCATCATCTTGGTGATGGCGGCGGTCAGCGTGGTCTTGCCGTGATCGATGTGACCGATGGTGCCGATGTTGACGTGCGGCTTGTTGCGCTGAAATTTGGCCTTGCCCATGACGTTCTCCTGAGATGTTCGGTTGATGTCGATGTATGTCCAAGTCGCGCCGGAAGCGACCGGCTAGCTGATGGAGCCCACGACCGGAATTGAACCGGTGACCTCTTCCTTACCAAGGAAGTGCTCTACCGACTGAGCTACGTGGGCCAACCTTTCCACGGCGAGAAAACGTAAGGAGTGGAGCGGGAAACGGGACTCGAACCCGCAACCCTCAGCTTGGAAGGCTGATGCTCTAGCCAATTGAGCTATTCCCGCATGCTGCCTGTAGTCAAGCAACAGGGTCGCCCTGTCTCCTACAGTTTCTACGCCCGCCGGGTTTCCCCGGCTCAAAATATTTCCCAACCCGAAGGGCGGCTCCCGCCGCGCTCCGTTAGCGTCCTGGTGGAGGGGGGAGGATTTGAACCTCCGAAGGCTGACGCCGACAGATTTACAGTCTGTTCCCTTTGGCCACTCGGGAACCCCTCCGTCCCGTGGAGCTGGCGATGGGACTTGAACCCGCAACCTGCTGATTACAAGTCAGCTGCTCTACCGTTGAGCTACGCCAGCCGGGAAGCGGAATTACCTACAAGACGAATCGGCCGGACGTCAACACCTTTTTTAGCAGTGACGAGAAAAAAAGTCCCGGAGGCAAACCTTTTTTGGAAAAAAGGTTTGCCACCGGTCCCCTTTTCCAAAAAACTTCAATAGTTACATCCGTCACCCTCGCAGGTGGCTCAACCAACCCCCTTACCGTGGGGGTCCGGGGGCGATCATCGCCCCCAGCGGGGGGACAGACGGGTGGAGCCCCTTTGGTCCTAAACACCCTTAAATCACCCACAAGATCCTTAAAACCCCTCCAATCCCATAATATCCCACCTCCTCAAAGGCAATATTTTGTGTTGCACCTCTCCATAAATCGTTCGCGCACATATCCCCCCAAATCCCGGCATCGGACGAAAGAAGGAGAACCATCATGTCGTATTTTGACGACTGGAGTGATGACAACGGTTATGGCGACAGTGATTTCAGCGCGGGACCGGATCAGGCGGACGATCAGTCCGGTGAGCCGTACTTCCAGGTCAAGACGGACGGTCCGTTCGTGGGCTGGAGCGATTACGCCATGGATAATCTCAAGGGTTCGCTGTCGCCCATGGATTTCGGCGCGTTTTTGCAGGACCGCGTCGGCACATATGGAGGCAACAACATGAACCAGGACCCGACCACGCCGCCCTCGCAATTTCAACTCGACTACGACCCGACGGATTACGGGGCTCCCGCAACCGCTCAGGCGGACAATACCGGCCAGACGGGCGGGAGCGACCCGGGAGCCGCGGATACGAGGGGGTACGGTTTAGGCGACCCGAATGCGATTGGTTCCGGACCTGGTGGCTGGTTCATGAATCAGGGGCTTTATCCGAATCAATACCCGATGCCCGGCGCGGGCTTCGGCGGCCAGGCTGGCGGCTTGGGCTATCCCAGCAATATGCCCGGCAGCTTAGGCGGACAAGGGAACGGTTGGCCCAATCCGGCCGATCCGCTGGGCGGGTATGGTTCGGGCGGCGGGTGCGCGACCCCGGGCGGATACTCGGATCAAACCCCGACGTTCGGCATCGACCCCGGCTCGTACAGTCTGGTGGTTGGCGGGATGAACCCTTACACTGTCTTGGCTGGAAAAGAAGACTGGACAAGCCCATATGAAAAAATGGCAGGCGTCAATTCCGGAGCCGAAGCGACAGGAGGGACTGGCGAACAGACGAATCCGAACATGGTCGACATCGACCAATCTTGCAAACAACATGAACCCCGGGATGGCTCCAGAGTCTGGGGCTGGGACAAGAATGGCGGTTATTCTTACGGGCCGTATCAGCTTGCGGAGAAGACCGGGATGCTAGGAGCTTTTACTCGACAATATCCCCAATTTGACAACATGACGCCTGGCAGCCCAGAATTCGAATATATATGACGGGAGATGTCGAAGGATCCGGCATTCATGAAGGCTCAGAAAGATTTTATCGATTATGAGAATTATCAACCGTTTCGGGATAAGTTGATGCGAGAATACGGCATAAACCCGGATGAAAACACCTCACTTGGGTTGGCGGCCTATTCCATCGCCAATCAGTTGGGTGGGTATTATGGCCCGAGACTTATCGACGCCGCTTTACAGGAATACAAGGCACAGGGGAAGCCGCTTCCCTCCGGGGAAGAATTGGCAGATAAATTATTGAACGAACGAGCGCGCCTCAATTCGGATGAAAAACTCGCATATTTTCCCAATGCCACGGATAAAGAAAAAAATAGTCTTATCCGTCGTTTTGCAGAGGAAAAGAGTTCTATTTTCGCGAATAAAGAGAAGGTGCTTAATCCGGATTCAATTCCTCTGCGTCGATTCCGCTGAGATATGGAATGAAAGCACGGTAAGATGCAGCCAGTTTGTCCGTTGCCGCGCGTCCCGGCCTGAACAACAAAAGCTACGTTACGGGCCGGGATGCGGTGGACCTTCCCAACAATAACGCCGGACTGGCAGCGGTGTGGAGCAATCGCCGGACTGCGCTATTTGTCTATAAACCAGCCGAACTTCGCGGCCCAGGCCACAACAACGGGAGACGGGCAGAACTGCTGCGCATCCGAGATATAATTGACTTGTATCCCTTCTCTTTTGACGGATTCGTCGATTCCCAAACCTAACCAGGCCATCTCGACGAGCCCGCTAAACTTGTTGATCGTCATCAGGACATGGCCGTCGAGGTTTTTCTCCACCGCATCCCTTTCCTCCTCGTTCTCGGACGCTTCCAGCACCACGTAGCCGTATTGTTCCCGCACGGGTGAAAATGATGCCATATTTATTATATTGAGAGTTCTTGCGGCAATTTCCGGATTTGAATACAATGTGGCTTTTTTCAATACCATGCTGGCGTATTCAGGGGACACATCTTTGCCGACTTTGTCGGTGGATGTTTTAATGAATTCTTTGACAGTCTCATCGTTGGTTAGAGTTTTCTTCAAATCAATGAAATCCGCGGGTAAGATATTCTTTAATTCAGGTCGTCGACTTCCTTTTATTGTGCCGGAATATATTGTCGATTTGCCATTAAAAATGACTGTTTCCTCCTTTTTCCCACAATATGTGAATGTTACCACCAAACTTTTGCCACGCATGCTAAATATAATATCATGATCGCCTCTACCGGAAGACTGAAATAAATCCGTAATAAATAGTTTTTCGTCGTTAGTTCTGTATAATATTTCATACACCATACCTCCAATGCTGCCTGATGACATTGATTCTAATATGTAGACATCTGGCATTGGCGTTTTGGTGATTCTCATTCCAGAATCACCTATTCCTTTCCTTATGAGCACTCCGCTGCAACACAAATCATATCCAATCAATTGGCCAGGTTTCCTAGAAAGGCATACCCCCCCGGAACTGGACAAGGGGAGACAATTAATCGGACCTGGATCATTAGTCCTCTGATATATTTCAACCTCATTTCGAGCATCAATAGCCATAAATCTCTCAAAAAGAGCGTTGGCATTGCTCGCCGCGAACAAAGAATAAAGGCACAGCAAAATCGCAATTCTGAGAAGTTTCATGGTTCCTCTCTATAAAAAAATCTCATACCCCATGACGTATTCGATCAAGCATCGATTATCATTGTGCCTTTGTAAGGCCTTGTGACTCTCCATCTAACACCGCCCGCACCCTTTCCGGCTTGTTGCGGGAGGCGAATATCCCTTTGCCTCCCGAGCAGGCCGCGCCGCGCACGAAGCGCACCACGTCCGGAACCTGGTCTTGAATGTTGAAATAGCCGTCCTTGGTCAGCCAGATACCGCCCTTGGGATAGGGATAAAGGCGAAGCACCGGGGCGTTGCGACGCAGATCCCACATTTCGATGCCCCCATCCGGGATATGGGCCAGAAAAATTCGTCCTCGGGCGCTGTCCAGGGCCGAACCCGGATCGTTGCTGGGAAGAAAGCCGGTTTTCGAATCGGCTATTTGTCCGGGCGTGGTCGGTCGGAATGGACTTTTGGGAAGAGTAGCGATGGCATTTCCGTCGGTCAGTTGCTTCCCGTTTCGGTCGAAACCGAACGGCGTATTCCAAGTATCGATCGGCCAGGGCGGCGTCCCGCCCGTCCGGGGAGAAGGCCATGCTCTGAATCATGGCGTTGTGCCCACAACGGATAACCGTACGCACGCTGTCATCCCCGGCCTAGACCGCTCCGCGCGCCCAAAACAAGCCGCACATCAGAGCCAGGGCTGCAGTCCCCACGCGCCGCTCCATTGTCCCCGCCATGCCCCGCCTCCGCTCAAAACCATATGCGTCATCTTGTACGCACGTGGCGAACAGACGTCAACCAGGGGCGCTGCCCCTGGATCCTCCGTGTAAGTGGCCTCACCCGCCCCTCTTACCGGGGGGGCCGGGGGCGGAGCCCCAGTCTTACCCGGTCAGGTCGTGTTTGCGGCGCACGTGCCAGCGCACCGGTTCCAGGCGGGTGTTCATGTAGGTCGGCAGGGTACGGCCGGCGGCGATGGCGGAGACTTCGGCCGCGACCGAGCCGAGTCTGATCTCCAGGGTGACGGCCTTGACCGCAAGCCAATGCAGGGGGCCTGAGCCGTAGCGTGATTGCAGGCGGTCCATTTCCTCGCGGAAGACCGCGTGCCAGGTGGAGGTCTTGGAGGCCGGGTGGATGCGGAAGGCGGCCGCGACCATGGGCAGGCGCACGATTTTGCGGCCCTGGCTCAGGCGTTGGAAGAGATCGAAGTCCATGCAGTAGCGAAAGGCCGGGTCCAGCCCGCCCACGGCCTCGTAGGCGCTCTTGCGCCAGAAGGTGGACTGCTGGGGCATGGCCATGGCGTAGCGCATCTGGCGGGCGCTCGGACGAGCGACCATATCGATCATCAGCGGCGTCTCGTCCGCGCCGACCAGGACGGTGTCGGCGGTGACGATGTCGGCCTCGGGATGCGCGGCGAAAGCCCGGGCGACCTTGGCCAGCACGTTCGGCGCCCAGAAATAGTCGTCCGAATTGAGCCAGCACAGGACGTCCCCGCCCGCCCTGGCGAAGCCGTCGATCAGGGCCATGGTCTGGCCCTGGTCGGGTTCGCTGCGCCAATAGGACAATTTGTCGGTATTTTGCTCCAGGACGGCCTTCGTGCCGTCGGTCGAGCCGCCGTCCAGGACCAGGTGTTCGAAGTCGGTCCCGCATTGGGCGGCCACGCTGTCCAGGTTGCGTTGCAGGAATTCCGCCTGGTTGAACGACGGCGTGACCACGGAAATTTTCGGCAGCCCGCTCATGGCCTCTTCCTTGCCTCGGCGGCCCGGCGCAAGGCGTCCCACAGGTCGGCGGCGCAATCGTCCCAGGAAAAGCTCGCGGCCCGGGTGAGGCCCCGGGCGATCAACGCGGCGCGCGTTTCGGGCTCGTTTTGGAGTTTTGAAAGAGCGTTGGCCAATTCGGCCGGATCGTCGGGCGAGACCGCCAGTCCCGCGTCGCCGGCGGCTTCCGGCAGGGCCGAGGTCGCCGCGTACACGACCGGCGCGCCCGAGGCCATGGCCTCGATGATGGGCAGGCCGAAGCCCTCGTAGCGCGAAGGATAAGCCAGGCACAAGGCGTGGCGGTAGGCGGCGCGGGCCTGCCCGTCAGGGAGATAGCCCAGACAGCGCACCGCCTCGCGCGGATAGCCGGCGGACAAGCGGTGGTAAATCGTCTCCGGATCGCCCAGGCCGGCGATTGCCAGGACCGGCGGCGTTTCGCCCCGAGCCCGCATGAGCGCCAGGGCGTCCAGGACCAGTCCCAGGTTCTTGTGGGCCATGAGATTGCCTAGGCACAGGACGTAGCCCGGGACAAGCCCGTTCTCGACCAAAAACGGATCCCGGCCGGAAAGTTCTGCTCCAGAGGCCGGGCGAAACAAGTCCCTGTCCACGCCGTGGCAGCGCCTCACTTCGATCTTGTCCGCCGCCCGGCCGAACACGCGTACGGCCTCGGCCTTGGTGAAACGCGATCCGGCCAGGGCCACGGCGGCGCGGGACAGAGTCGCCTTCGCGCGCGCGGCGTAGACCGCGCGCACGTGAAAGGCGAGCGTCTCGGGATGGCGCTCCCAGAGCAGGTCGTGGATCAATGTGACGACCGGCGCGGCGGCAAAGGGCGGCGCCAGCCCGTCGGCGGCGTAGTGCGCGTCCGGGCGCAGCTTACACAGCCACCACGCCATGCCGCTCTGCTGCCAGGCGTAAAGCGAGGGAAAATCGGCGGTTTTGGCCGTGACCTTGCCCTGGTTGACGAGCGTAAGGGCTATTTCGCTGGCCAGGGGCTGGCCCGAAAGCAGGATGAACCGGGCCGCCTCCCCGGCGGTCTCGACCAGACGCGGCAGGACGGCCTCCAGGCAGCGGCCGATGCCGGTGCGCTGCGGGTGGCTCAAACAGCCGGCGTCTATGGTGATGCGAAGGGGCATAAGGCGACCTTTCGCCCGGCTTGTAGCCGAGGCGCTTGGCCCGGTCAATCGCCGGGCGAAAGGCTTTTGCCCAATCATTGCCTCGGGTTGTGCCGATCCGCGCGGCGTTGACGACGGTGGACGATTGGATTACGTGACACGCGCCGCCCGCGGAGTTACCATGCGCGGGACTTGCCCAGGACGCAACCATCCCATGACCTACACCGTCACCCAGACTTCAGACGATCTGTCCACGCCCCTGCTTTCGTGCGTGACCGGCCGCAAGCCGGTGAAGGTGGTCCTGCTGCTCCAGGACCTGTATTACGGCGGCACCCAGTCCCAGACCCTGGAGCTGGCCAAACGCCTGGACCGGCGCTTTTTCGACGTGGAGATCTGGTCCCTGATCGGCGGCGACGATTTCGCGCCCAGGGCCGCCGAATACGGCATTCCGGTGACCTGGCTGACCCGCAAGCCCGCGGTCGGGCCGCACATCCTCGCGCCCCTGTGGAAGAAGCTCAAACAGGGCGGCGTGGACATCCTGTTGCCTTTGACCGTCGTGCCCAACATCTGGGGCCGGGTTTTCGGCCGGCTTGCCAAGGTGCCGGTGATCATCGGCGCCTGCCGGGGCGGGGACGCCCTGCCCAAGCAGCACGAACGCTTCCTGTGGCGCTTCACCGACCACCACATGTGCAATACCTCGGAACTCAAAAGACAACTCACCGGCCGCCTTGGCATCGCCCGAAACCGGGTCAGCGTCATCGCCAACGGCGTGGACATCGACAAGTTCAGCCCCCCGGCCGAGGAGTTCAGGCCGGTGCGGCAGGTGGTCCTGTGCGTGGCCAGGTTCGCTCCGGCCAAAGACCATGAGACGCTGATCAAGGCCTTCCAGATCGCCGCGCCCAATTTTCCGGCCGCCGAGCTGTGGCTGGTCGGCGAGGGCCCGCTCAAGGCCAACGTCGCCAAGCTCGTGGCCCGCTCCAAGCTGCGCGGCAGGATGCGCATCTACGACGGCACTCTCGACCTGATCCCTTTTTACCACCAGGCCTCGATTTTGGTTTTGAGTTCCATCGAGGAAGGCTTGCCGAACGTGGTCCTGGAGGGCATGGCCTGCGGCCTGCCGGTGGTCGCCACCGACGTGGGCGGGCTTCCGGACGCGGTGGTGCCCGGCAAGACCGGGGAGCTGGTCCCGCCCAGCGATCCCGAAGCCTTGGCCCGGGCACTCATGGAGCTTCTGGCCAGTGAGGAAAATCGCCTGACCATGGGTGCGGCCGGACGCGAGCGCGCCCTGCACGAATATTCGCTGGCGGCCATGATGCGCCGCCACGAGGCGATGTTCACCGAACTGCTCATCGCCAAGGGAATTTGGCAACCGGCGCCTTCGTGATTATACTTGGCCGCGACGGCGGGGGGGCGCTCCCCCTCGGCGTTTTGATCATTTATAAGAGCGGCCACGCGGGCGGCGTGGCCTCGCGGCGTGCGCCGCGGGAGCACAAAGCGAAAAGCTGCGTGCTCCAAGTAATATAAACGGCCCTGACGGGCCCGCGAGGAACCTCATGTCGAAACGAAGCAGCGTGGCGCTTAGCACGGTCCTGAAAAATTTCGCCAAGGTGGCCAGGCATCCCTGGATCGCCAAAAGCCTGGTCGGCCTGGAAAAAGAAAAGATCTTTTTCGATTTCCTCAACCCCAAGGCGGCCGAGGGCGCAGCCAGAAGCATCCGCCAGGTGAGCATCCGCATCACCGACGTCTGCAACCTGCGCTGCCACACCTGCGGCCAGTGGGGCGACCAGGGCTTCATGCACGGCGCCGATATGGGCAAGCTCAAACGCGAGGAAGTCAAACCGGCGCGCTACCTGGAGTTGCTCGACGACCTGGCCGCCCACGGGCACAGGCCCTCGTTCTACCTCTGGGGCGGCGAACCCATGCTCTACAAGGGCACCCTCGACCTGATCGACCGGGCCTCGCAGCTTCGCATGCCCGTGTCCATCGCCACCAACTCCACCGGCGTGGCCCAGGCGGCCGAGCGCATCGTGGCCGCACCCATGTTTTTGCTGCAAATGTCCATCGACGGGCACTGCGCCGAAACCCACAACGCGGCCCGGCCCGCGGCCGGCGGCGGCGACAACTTCGGCGACATCGAGCGGGCGCTCGCAAGCGTGCGCGCCGAACGCGACCGCAAAGGCATCAAACTCCCCCTGATCGCCTCGCTGACCACCATCTCCCAGGCCAACGTCGGCAACCTGGTGGACATCTACGAATACTTCAAGGACCGGGTGGACCTCTTCGTCTTCTACCTGTCCTGGTGGATCGACGAAAAAAGCGCCGCGGCCCACGACGCCGATTTCGCAAGCCGCTTCGGCTTCACCCCCAAACTGCACTGGGGCTGGGTCGGCGACTGGACCATCAAAAACCGCAAGCTTTTGAACGAACAGCTCACCGAAATCCAGGCGCGCTCCAAATCCTGGTCCTCCCCGCCGGCCACCTTCATCCCCAATATCCTTGGCCTGGACAACCTGGAACGTTACTACAACGACCATGCCGCGACCTTCGGCTATGACCGCTGCATCTCCATCTACCAGGCCGTGGAGCTCGACTCCAACGGCGACATGTCGCCCTGCCGCGACTACCACGACTATATCGTTGGCAACATCAAGGAAAAGACCATCACCGAACTCTGGAACAGCGAATCCTACCGGAAATTCCGCGCCAGCTTAAACACCAAGGGGCTCATGCCGGCCTGCACCCGCTGCTGCGGCCTGATGGGATACTGATGCGACGCGACCCGGCAATCGGCCTGGCGGCCCTGGCGATCGCCCTTTTGGCCCTGGTCCTGTGCGGCTGGCCTCTCGCCTCGCCCGCCCAGGAAGCCCCGCCTCAGGAACAGCCCCGGACCGAGCCCGCCCCGGCCGCGACCGAATCCGCTCCAGGCTGCCCCGACTCGGCCCAAGCCGCATCGGCCGGCCCGGCGAAACCGGCGGCCGTGAACTTAAGCGGAGCCTGGGACGCCAAGGCCCAAGGCTCGACCCTGGAAGCCTTCGTGACCCAGAAAGGCCCGATTCTTCTGGCCGTGGCCTACGTCACCCAGCCGGACGGCAAGGTCAGCTGCTACCACATGGCCGGGGTCATAGATAACGGCAAGGTCCACGTCGCGCACAAGGACGGCTACGTCTTCGACGGCCAGACGCTTGGCCCGAATTCGGTCTGCGGCACCGTGACCATCAAGAACTACCCGATCAGAATCGAAACCACGGCCGTGCGGCGCGTTCAAGGCCAGCTGCACGACGAACAGGCCGACGCCTTCTTCCGGGAAACGCTGCCCCTGCTCCCCGATCCGGTGAAATAATGCTCGGGCAGACTTTCAAAAACATCGACATCTTCTGGCAAATACTCGCGGTCCGGGGCGAACTCACGAAATACTCGCTTTACAAAACGTTCAGCGGCAATCTGTGAGGGGGAACTGCCATGGCGACGCAACCTGTTCATTATCATCTTGGGAAATTCCCTCCAATATCACTCGATTGGCCCCAACTCATCCCGCTTATCGGCCCTGCCAGCGCCGGCCTGGCCCGTTACGACGGATGGTTGTCCGCGCTCCCCAACGCCGACATCCTCCTTTCGCCCCTGACCACCCAGGAAGCCGTGCTTTCCTCCAAGATCGAGGGAACGCATGTCACCATCGGGGAGGTGCTTGAGATCGAGGCCGGAGGGGACTCCGACGCCATCACCCAGCCCAAACGAGACGATGCGGAAGAGGTGCTCAATTATCGTGCGGCCATGCGAGCCTGCATTGCGGAAATGAAGCAACGACCGCTTTCTCAGCACATCTTGAGAGCCGCGCATAGCCTGCTCATGCAGGGAGTTCGCGGCCGAGACAAATTTCCGGGAAGCTACCGGAAAGATCAGAACTGGATCGGTCCCAAAGGCTGTACGATTGAGGAAGCCCGTTTCGTGCCGGTGGCTCCCGAGCACCTCCAAGCCGGCATGGATGAATGGGAACGCTATCTGGGCAATACCGAACAGCCTGACGCGCTTATCCAACTCGCTATCCTGCATGTGGAATTTGAGGCTCTTCACCCCTTCCAAGACGGGAACGGCCGCCTGGGAAGGATGCTGATCCCGCTCTTCCTTTACCAGCGCAAACTCCTTGCCAGCCCGAATTTTTACATGAGCGGTTATCTGGAGGCGAAACGGGAGGAATACCAAGAAAGGCTTCGGGCTGTGTCCCGAAAGAATGATTGGACTGGATGGTGCGTATTTTTCCTCCAGGGAATACGGCAACAGTCGGGCGAAAACGAACGCAAAGCCCGAGCTATTCTCTCACTCTACGAACGTGTAAAAACTCAAGTGGTTGACCTGACGCACTCTCAGCATTCTATCAGGGCTCTTGATTTCATTTTTAAAGCCCCTATTTTCACCGCGCCAACATTCATAAAGTTCTCAGGTATTCCGAAACCGACGGCAAGCCGCATCCTCACCCTGCTCCGGGGCGAAGGGCTTTTTCACACGGTCCAGGAAGGGAGGGGTCGAAGGCCCGGTATTTTCGTGTTTCGCGAATTGCTGAATATCGCGGAGGGAAGAGAGGTGTTTTGAGTCTCACTCGTGAGACACAACTAGAGTTGAGTCTCACGAGTGAGACTCAACTCTAGTTGTGTCTCATAAATTGATAAAAATGAGACACAAAGACATTAAGATCGAATTAGTGAGACACAAAAAAGCATGACCAAAGCTGAAACCCGGGCCAGGCACACCCCCCCTTCCCCCGAAAAACTTCAATAATTCTATGAACCAACGCGGCACCCATACCTTGAAAGAACGGCCCGGCCGTTCCTTTCGCTTCACCTGCTCCGAGGACGAGATACCGCTCGTCGAGGAACTCCTGCGCGCCCAGGGGTTCACCTTCGAGGCCGAACCGTTTTCACCGCTGTGCCGCCGGGCCACGAACCGGCCCCTGCCGCTCGGCTCGTCCTTGGCCGCCTATTTCGGCCTGATCTACATCCAGGACCGCTCCTCCATGTTGCCGCCGCTCGCGCTCGCCCCCGCGCGAGGCTCCGCCGTGCTCGACATGTGCGCGAGCCCCGGCGGCAAAACCGGCTTTCTGGCCCAACTCGCCGGGCCAGGCGGCTTCGTCCTGGCCAACGAACTCTCCCCGGATCGCCTCGAAACCCTGCGCCGCAACCTGATCCGGGTCAGCGCCGCGACCGTCGCCACCTGCGGTTATCCCGGCCAGCGCCTGCCGCTGGAAGGCGGATGGTTCGACTATATCCTGTGCGACGCGCCCTGCAGCGGCTGGGGCACGGCCGAAAAAAATCCCAAGGCGCTCACGGTCTGGCGCGAAGACAAGGTCGCCCCGCTGATCGGCCTGCAACGCACCCTACTCGCCGAGGCCGCCAGGCTGCTCGCACCCGGGGGCCGGCTGCTCTACTCCACCTGCACCACCAACCCGGCCGAAAACGAGGACCAAACGCGAACGCTCCTGGACACCACCGAACTGACGCTTGCGCCCCTGACCCCGCCGCCAGGGTTCTGCTTCCACGAACCCGCGCGCCCGGACCTCGCCGGCGTCCTGCGCGTCGACGGCGAGGCCTCCGCGGCCCAGGGATTCTATCTCGCCGCCTTTACCAAACCCGGCCCGCCCGCTACTGCCGAAACAAAACCGCCGCCGCCCGCGCCCGCTCCGGCCATACCCGGCCAGGCCCCGCCCGGCCTCGATCTCTCCGGCCTGCCGCCCGGCGTCACGCAACGCTTCGACCACCGGCTCTTCTACCTGCCCGCGCGCGCCCACGAATTTTTACCGCCGACGCTCAAATTCCGAGGCTACCAACTCGGCGCGTATTCGGGCGAAACATTCCGCGTCCAGGCCCGGGCGCGGCTGCTGCTGCCGGACTATTCCCCGGACTTAGGCCTGAACGCCGAAACCCCGGAAACGCTGGCCCGCCTGATCTCCGGCCAAAGCCTGGAAACCACGCTGGACTTGCCGCGCCCGGGACTGTACTTTCGAAATTTACGGCTCGGCTTCCTGACCCGCAAAGGTCCGCGCCTTTTGTGGTCGGATAGATAAGAAAACCCGGGGAAGGGGCTCCGCCCCTTCCCCGGACCCCATCCCCGCTGGGGGCGATTATCGCCCCCAGCCCCCCATGGTAAGGGGCTCG
>Ga0326727_10000696_pt1:87500-135259 | contig 135259 bp, 102 predicted proteins | sample MB2enrmetagenome_FD_207643 | JGI IMG/M metagenome (GOLD analysis project Ga0326727, IMG submission 207643) | Lab enriched peat soil microbial communities from McLean, Ithaca, NY, United States - MB29MY | ecosystem: Environmental > Terrestrial > Soil > Wetlands > Peat | place... | reverse complement strand
ACGACGCCGAAATCGCTCAATCGTCATCATCCCTTGCCGTTTAGTCTTTTTCATGCCCAGCATTATATCGCTTTTTATTCGCCGGAGCAAACTAAATAATCAGGCTTCATTTTTAACATCTCTAGGGCAAGATCCCCCATGGTTCGGACTTGCTGACCATATTCAGGGGCTGCCAGAATTGGCTGCAGGCTGGAATCCTCTTGGAGCTGGCAGCTCACAGCCGATAGCCAACAGTTAGTCCCAAGCTCCGTGTTCCGGACCCCGGCCCCCGAGTCCCGAGTCGCGAGCCCCGAATCCCGCGCACCTGCGGCCAAGTTCGCCTCGGTCATTTCTGGTTTGTGGACTGGAGACATGGAAGCTCTCCGGGATCAGCCCTGCGGCGACGCGCTGGTCAGGGCGGTCGGCGCTTGGCGGGCAATATGTCTCGGGCCAAGCCCTGTTGGCCCAATGATGACGCACCGAGTCTAGCCCACTTTTTGGTCAATGTCAAGTAAATTACTACCGCGCTGCCTACCGGTAGGCACAAAATGCGAGGCCAACGCCTAATTGTCCCAAATGCTGGCCGCGCGCGCATATTCCCCTCCTGAACCAGGAGGCCGGCGGGGAGCAACGTAGCGCCGCCCTTCAGGTCGGCATTTGTGGCATGTCATTTCGTGCTGACCTAAAGGTCAGCGCTACTTTCCTTGGGAGGATTTCTGCGGTTCGTGAGCTAAGAAAATGCCGCGCAAGGCCCGCTCTCCGGCCTTGCTGCGCGACCCATAAGAGCTCGGATTGTCTTGTTTGCGGCGCAGCAAGAACCCGCACCGCTGGAAGAAACACCGCAGAGCCTGCCCTGAGCTCGGCGAAGGGGCCGGAGGGCGGGCCCTGCGCTACGTGCTCGGGGCTGGGGACTAACTGTTAGCTGTCGGCTATGAGCTGTTCGCTCTCCCATCTTGAATCTGCCATCTTGAATTTGCGATCGGCCTCCTGCCCCATCCCGACTGACGACGGGCGTTTGCCGCTGGGGCGTCGAGCATGAGAAAAGCCCACGGTCACGAAAAGCAGTGACCATGGCCAGCCCGCGATCAAAGCGCCGCGAAAAACACTTGACAAGCAAACTGTAGCAGTGTATCAATACAGTATGCTACTCCACGTCAACCCCGCTTCCGGCGTCCCCACCTATCTTCAGATTGAGACTCAGGTGAAGCACTACATCGCCGCCGGCGCGCTGACGCCCGGAGATGCATTGCCCTCGGTGCGCAAGCTCGCCGCAGATTTGCGCATCAGTACCAACACCGCCGCCCGCGCCTACCAAAACCTCGAGCGAGACGGCGTCCTGCGGACGGTCCAAGGCGGGCGCACCTATGTGGCGGAAAACCCCGGCAGCTTTCTGAAATCGGAGAGAATCCGCCGTCTTCGGCCCTATGCCCGGCAGATTGCAGTCGAGGGAACGCAATTGCGGCTCGAGCCACGCGAAATCATGGAATTGGTGCAGCAGGAATTGAACGCATTGGAGGAAGTCTATGAACGATCTGGCAATCTGGACCGAGCAACTCGTTAAGACCTATCCCGGCGTGAGGGCTGTCGACGGCCTCAGCCTGAACGTCCCGCGCGGCGTCGCCTATGGTTTCTTGGGGCGCAACGGCGCAGGCAAGACAACAACCATCAGGATATTACTAGGATTAGTAAAACCTACGGAAGGGCGCGCCACAGTTCTGGGATTTTCCACGGGCCGCGAGCAAGTGGCTATCCTCGAGCGCACGGCTTTCGTGAGCGAGAGCAAAACACTGTATGGCCACCTCACGCCTCGGGAACTCGTGCGCTTCACACGCGGATTCTATCCCAACTGGTCGGATCAAGCCGTCACGAAGTATTCGCGCTTGTTCGAAATCCCCATGGACCGTCCTTTCTCGAAGCTCTCACAAGGAAACCGGACGAAGGTCTATCTGTTGCTGGCGCTGTCGCAAGGGGCGGATTTGCTGGTTCTCGATGAACCGGGGATGGGGCTCGACCCCGTTGTCGTGGACGAGTTTCTGCGCGTCCTCGTGGAAGACGTGATAGGTGAAGGCCGAACCGTTTTCATTTCCTCCCACCAACTTGCGGACGTGGAACAAATCGCCGATTGGGTGGGCTTGATCGATCAGGGAAGGCTGTTGCTGGAGGCGAGGCTGGATGACATCAAGAGCCAGTTTCGCTGGGTCACTGTTGCCGGTAATGCCTTGCCGCCAACGAAGTCGCCCGAGGTCTTGCTCGTGGCCTCGGAGGGCGATTTTTGCAAATACCTTGTCAAGAAGGACGCGGACGCCTTCGCCGCTGAACTCAGCCGGCAGGGGGCAACTGTTGCGGAAGTTTCTCCACTGGGTTTGCGGGAAATCTTCCTGGCGCTGGTCCGAAAGGAGGAACCATGTACGTCTGGAAATGTTGGCGAGATAGCCGAAGCCGTTTCATCGTTTCGGTCATAGCGCTTCTGGCGCTCTGTGTTTTCTTCACTTATATGGAGGCCAAGTTCGCTTTCGGGATGATTGGGGCAGCGCCGCCGTCCTCGGTGAGTCAGACGTGGTCACATGCCACCAGCTTTGTTCTCGGAGGCGTGGCTTCCCTTTTCACCCTCCTCTGTGGATTGGTTATGGGCGCATCGGGCCCGGGGGAAGAGTTCAAGGAACGGACTGCGGACTTCCTCCTGGTTCGACCGCGCCGGCGAAGTTACTGGATCTGGACGGGTTGGTTTGTTGGGGTTCTGGAGTTGAGCGCGATGGTTTTTCTGGCTGGGGCGACGACCTTCGGAACACTGATCTATCTGACAGGCCATGTTCAGACGTGGCGCCCACTGGCCACAGCCGTGCCCTTGGCCATCGGCGGCGCGGTGGCGTACGGACTGACATATTTTATGACGGTAGTCGCACGCAACGGCCAGCAGGGGCTGACTTACGGCTTCGGAATATTCTTCATCAACCTGCTGCTGCCCGCGGCCGCGATCTACTACCGCAATTTCCATCCCCCTTCGGTCTTGGAGTTCATGCTAGGCGCATGCAAATGGGTTGCTGGCACTTCGAGGGCATTCCCCACCGGCTCGCTCGTCCTTTGGATTGCCGTTGCCCTGGCATTTCCATTCGCCGCGCAGTTGCTTTTGGAACGCGCCGAGGTATGAACATGCTCTCACTCCATTTGGGCTGCGCCGGGTCGGTTCAGCAACTTCACCGTGGCACAACAGTAGAGGAGCCGCAAAATGTGGAGCTACAATTCCGCTGAAACGTTTCTGCAGGATCTTCGCTACGGCCTCCGCATGTTCCGCCGCAATCCTGGCTTTTTCGCCGTGGCCGCGCTCACGCTGGCGCTAGGTATTGGCGCCACCACAGCCATCTTCACGGTTGTCAATGCCGTACTTCTTCGTCCCCTGCCATACCCGCACCCTGAGGAACTCGTTTACGTCCAGAAGAACTTGGGTCCCCCCTACGGGATTAATCCGTATGCAGGCAACCGGGAGTTTGTGGCCTGGAGGAATCAGAGTCGAACTCTCAGCCCGATTGCTGCCTACATGTATTCCTGGTTTAACCTTACCGGAGGGGGCGAGCCAGAGCGAGTTACCTCCGGCATGGCCACTGCTTCGTTTTTCTCCCTCCTAGGTGTTCACCCCGTGGTGGGACGGACCTTTCTTCCGCAGGAAGACCGCCCCGGGGGTCCGGCAGTAGTGATCCTGAGTTTCGCTTTGTGGAAACGGCGCTTTGGAGGCGATCCTTCTGTCGTCGGCAGGGGGCTAAACCTGGATGACAAAACTTACACCGTTGTGGGGGTGCTTCCTGCGACGTTCGTTATTCCCGATCAATATAAGATTGATTATGCCCTTTGGGTACCACTTGCCGAGAGCGAGACGGGGGCGGGGCCATTTCGGATCGTTCGAGTGATCGGCCGACTTAAACCCGGAGTAGCTCTCACCACGGCGCGTTCCGAACTGGATACGATCTTGCAGTCCATCTTGAGAGGACGCATGAAGATGAGTGTCGTCCTCTCACCCTGGCAGGAGCAGATTACCGAGAAATCCCGGCCTTCGTTGCTGCTCTTCCTGGGCGCGGTCGGCTTCCTGCTCCTCATCGCCTGCGTCAACGTTGCCAATCTGCTGTTGTCCCGCGCGGCCACGCAGCAAAAAGAGATTGCAGTGCGGCTGACCGTGGGCGCTGGGAGGGCGCGGATCGTCCGACAGCTTCTTACGGAGAGCTTGCTGCTGGCTTTGCTGGGCGGACTATTCGGTCTGGCATTGGCACGCTGGGGGAAGGATCTGCTGGTGGCCTTCATTTCTCCGGACCTCCCGGCGCTGGAACCTATTGGCCTCGACTTCCGAGTTCTGGGCTTCAGCCTGGCTCTGGCTTTGGTTACGGGACTGGCTTTTGGCTTGGCTCCCGCACTCCAGGCATCCAGGGTTTCGTTAAATGAGGTGCTCAAAGAAGCGGGCCGTAGTGGTACCGAATATCGATCCGGTATCCATTTTCGCAACCTGTTTGCCATCGGTGAGACCGCCCTGGCCATGGCACTTCTGGTCGTGGCCGGCTTACTCTTTAAAAGCTTTCTGCGAGTACGCGGGATCGACCCGGGATTCAAATCCGAGCGTATCCTGAGCCTGACCATAGACCTGACGCTTTCCAAGTATCCAACCCCGAAAGACCAGGCAAGGTTCTTCCAGCAGGTCCTGGAAGGGATCAAGAGCTTAGGAGGAGTGCAATCGGTAGGCGGCAGCGGCTGCCCCCCACTGGGAGGCCGCCTGAATTCCGAATCGGATTTGGCGGTCGAAGGGCGATCGGAAAGAATACCCCTCACTTTCGTCGCCAATGTAAGTCCGGACTATTTTCGTACGATGGGGATCTCTCTTAGGCAGGGACGCTATTTTGGCGACGGCGACCGTGAAGGCTCGTCGAGCGTTGCCATGGTTAATGAGTGCTTCGCTCGTCGCTATTTCCCCGGCGAGATTTGTCTCGGCAGGAGAGTCCAAGACTGGGTGCACAAAGACGATTGGCTAACCATCGTGGGCGTCGTGGGTGATGTTCGGGGATGGGTGGAAAGAGAGCCAAACCCAGAGATTTATCTTCCCTATTTGCAGGCGCCCGAACCCTATATGACCCTTCTCGTGCACACCATGGGAAGCCCACGGCTTTGGGAGGGGGCAGTGCGCCGCCAGGTTGCCAGTGTCGACAAGGACCAGCCGCCCCATGACGTGGCGACTTTGGATGAACTCAGGGCGAAATCACTCGTGCCACGGCGAGTCAATGCGTTCTTGCTCGGCGCATTTGCAGTCCTGGGCCTGATCCTCGCATCGGTCGGCATCTATGGTGTAGTGTCCTATTCGGTAAGCCAGCGTACACATGAAATAGGTGTTCGCATGGCCCTCGGCGCTGAATGGCGAGATGTGCTGAGGCTGGTTGTCGGGCATCAATTGAGGCTGACACTCATCGGGGTCGGCATCGGCGTCGGGGCGGCGATCGGGTTGACTCGTTTCTTGTCGAGTCAACTCTATTCCGTAAAGCCCACAGACCTCGAAACGTTTGTGACCGTGGGGCTCGTCCTAACAACCGTTGGACTACTTGCGAGCTACATTCCCGCGCGGCGGGCGGCCAAGGTCGATCCCATGGTGGCGCTGCGCTACGAATAACTTATGCCTGGCGGTTCGCGAACCCTCCCTATGTGCCTCTCCCGGTTCGTTCCGGCAGAAGCAAGCGTAGCAGACCTTTGCCTTTTGAGGTCCGCGGCTCTTCGCGCCCGCCAGTGCTCGCCGGTTCTGTTCCGACATACAGAGTCCGAAGTCCGAAGTCTGGAGTCCAAAGCAGCGAATTGCAAATCGCAAGAGCAGTGCTAAGAGCAGTGACGAGTGATGAGTGATGAGTGACGAGCAACAAAGTCCGAAGTCCCCAGTCCGATGTCCGAGGTCGAAAAAGAACAGTGACGAGATACTGAGTCCGAAGTTCGAACTGCCCGGAGGCTCTTCAGGACCCGCCTTCAGCCTGGCAGATCTCGACGAGAATCACCGTGATATTGTCGGGGCCTCCGTTCTCATTTCCCCGGCTAATCAACTGGCTGGCCTTTTCGGCGAGGGGGATTTCCAGTTCCAGGATGCCCACTAATTCTTCCGGTGAAACCGCCTTGTATAATCCGTCGCTGCACAGCAAGAGCACATCCTGAGGTTCCATGTCGATGGCCGTCATGATGACGTTGATTTCAGGTTGTGCTCCCACCGCTTGAGTTAGCAACTCCTGGATTCGCGCGTTCACCATAGCGAGGTCTGTACCCCGGTTGCGCAATTTATTGCCGATGGTCTGATCCTGTGTCAGCAAAATGAGGTTACCGTCACGAAGGAGGTAAGCGCGCGAATCTCCGACCTGGGCCACTTCCGCTCGTGGCCCACACAGGAGCGCTGCAGTCAGGGTGGTGCCTATCGTTTGGTTCTTTGCATAATCTTGGGCGAAGGAAAAAACCGCTCGATGTGTAGCCACGACCGCTTGTTGCAGAGCCGAGGCCAAATCCGGGTGGACGGTTCCGGCATCATGCAACTGGTGCACGATCTCGTTGCCCAGATTATCCACGCACATGCGGCTAGCTATTTCGCCCCCATGGTGGCCGCCCATCCCATCGGCGACGGCGAGGAGCAAACCAGGCTCGTCAATGGATAAGGTGCCGGCCTCTCCGCTTTGGGGAGCGCCGCTGCCGTCCAGAGGAAGTACGAGGTGGTTATCTTCGTTACGCTCCCGTTTTCGACCCACATCGGTGAGCGGAGCGACCCGGGCGCAGAGGCCTCCCTCTTGGACTGAGAACGACGACGATGGTTGGGGGTCGTCGAACGCCATATGAAAGCCCTTCACCCTCACGTTGCCCTATCAAACTGAATCCGGTGGGTACCGCACCTTTTGTCAGTTTATCCCAAACGCTGAAAATTGCAAGTCAACGTGTAATGCCGCCATCGCTGGCTCTGCGATGCGCTTCGCGGCAGGTTGTGGTAGAGTTAGTTGAGTCGTAGGCAACATGGAAAATACCTTAGTTCTTTAGGGGTGCCGGGTCACTCGCCCGTCTGCATACGAGGTAGAGGAACAGCCGTTTCTCGTTTGACTTTGAACGCCAACTCCGGTTAGTTTGAAGCGTTATGAGACAACTTCAGCCGGTCATCTGGGCAAAGGGGACCTTTCTCACCCCACAGCATTTGCAGCTCCAGGACCGATTCGTCGAAAGTGTTTTGGAGTTCAAATTAGACGCCCTGAAGTTCTGCCCGTGGGGCTTCGCGGAAGTGCAAATTGACCGAGAAGCTCTTGCGACGGGGACATTGCTTCTGCCCCGTGCCACCGGGCTGTTCCCTGATGGCTTGGCATTCGAGATTCCCGACTCCGATCCCGCCCCGCCGGCACGGTCGCTGGAGCAGGCCTTCGGACCCGACCAAGACACTGTCGATGTTTACCTTGCGATTCCTGAATACCACGATCGCGGCGTCAATGTCACGATGGGCCAGAGACACGGCGATACGCGCTATCAAGCCGAGGTTGCCCTGCTGCGCGATGAGAATTCCGGGCTGGCGGAAAGGCCGGTGCAAGTCGCCAAGAAGAATTTTCGCTTGCTCATGGAGGGAGAGCCCCGCCAGGGAAGTACTTCCTTGCGCATCGGGCGTGTCAAGAAAACTACGGCAGGAACCTACCAGTTGGATCCGCAATTCGTTCCACCCGTAATCGATCTTTCGGTTAGCGATTACTTGATGGCGATTCTGCGCCGGCTGGTTGAGATTTTGGCCGCCAAGAGCAATGCGCTTTCGGGCATGCGCCGACAAAAGAATCAGAGCCTGGCAGACTTTACTGCTTCCGACATCGCGAACTTCTGGCTGCTTTATACCGCGAATAGCTATTTCCCAATCCTGCGGCATTTGTTTGAATCAAAGAAGGGGCATCCGGAGAGCTTATATACGGCTATGCTCGCCTTGGCGGGGTCGCTCACCACATTCTCGACGACCGTGCAGGCGCGGGACCTCCCGCTCTATGACCACGATAATCTTGGCGCCTGCTTTACCGACCTCGACGAAAAGCTGCGGGCACTCTTAGAAACCGTGGTTCCGAGCAACGTCGTTTCGCTGCCGTTGAAGCTCACCCAGCCATCGATCTATGCAACGGCCCTTGCGGACGACAAGTATCTGTTTAACACTCGGATGTATCTGGCGATCAGTGCAGATTTGGGCGAGGCGGACTTGCTCAAGAGAGTTCCTCAACTTGTCAAACTCTGCTCCGCCACACACATTGAAACACTGATTCGCCAGGCTCTCCCTGGCATGCTGATGGTGCACGTTCCTTCCCCGCCGGGCTCAATTCCCATCAAACTCAACTACCAGTATTTCAGCTTGAATCAAGCCGGGGTCGCATGGGAGGCCGTGCTGCGAGCTCGAAACATTGCGGCCTACGTCCCAGGGGACATTCCAAACCCCCAATTGGAACTGATTATCCTCCTGCCGCAAGCGGAATGACCCCCCGCCGGAATCGAGCGAGGCCCTGCCGGAAGCGTTCGCTTCGTGGAGCCAAGGGCGCTGCGTCCGGAGCTTGTTAAGGCTCTGGAATTCTGTGGAAGTACATCCTTAGCTGCGTTCCGATCAACTACCTGCGCGCATTCCCTCTTAGTGCCTCAAGGCAAAGAACAGGATCACCACCACGGCGGCAAGGAACAAGCCTCCTAAAATCAGGAGGGGGATCAAGAATTTCCCCGGCTTCTTAGCCCCAGTGGGCATTGCCTGTGGTACTGGCGGAGGAGCCATGGCATAAGCAGGAGGCGGTGGTGGCTGAAACTGCGGAGACGGCGGCATCGCGACTTGGGGGTAAACGGCTTGTGGCGCCGCTGGCGGAGGCGGCACTGGGTAGGCCGGCATCTGCGGCATTGCTGGCGGAGGCAGAGGAGCTCCTGGAACCGCAGGGTAGCCATAGCCGGCAGGCGGAGCAGCCTGCGGGACTGTTGGCGTTGGCGCTGGGGATAATTGAGAAGGTCCAAAGATGCTTGTGTATTCGCCAGGGTGGTGAGGCTGGGGCGGCGGCGCCGGCTGAACCGTGGCCGGAGGCGGGGCGGCTGGCGGCACAGGAGCTGCTGGCTGCGGCGGCTGCCGGAACAACAACGTGAATTCGCCTGGCCCCTTCTTGGCAGGCTCCGCCGCAGGTGGAGGACTTGACGGTTTGGGCGGTTCAAGTGCGGGGGCAGCCGGCGTTGCCGTCGACGGTTTATAACCCTGCATTATCCGTGTCAGATCACCAGGCCCCTTCTTTGATGCGCCAGGCAGAGGTGCAGACGATTGCGACGGACTTCCCATACCGGGAGCCCCTGCCCCCGCAACACCTCGCGATCCCGGTCCAGTCAGCGGCGTCGTCGGCCGTTGGCTTGATCCTGGCAGCGGCGGCTCGCTCTTGGAAGGGGCGTGAGCACCGGCTTGAAAGATGAGGGTGAATTCCCCCGGCTTCTTTTGGGTTGCCGAAGCAGGTGGTGGCGGCGAGGGCATGGTTACCCCAGGTGAAGGGGGAGGGACCGCAGGCGGCTCGGGTGTTGCCATTGGTGGACGGAACAGCCGTAAGACTTCCCCAGGGCCGGCTTCCTCCGCCGGGGACTTCGGTGAAGACGCACTCGGCGCCCGTGCGGGCAACGGCGATGAGGCGGAGGGCTGCCCAGCTTGGCCCTTGCCCATGGCAGAGAACATTTCCGTGAACTCGCCGGGGCTCGCTGGCTCACTAGGTGGCGGAGGGACACTCGTCGGCCCAGGGGGCTCCAGCGGCGAGCCTGCAGGCGTTGGCTTGCGGCTCTGGTAAACTACTTCAAAACCGCTCGGAACCTGACCGCGGGGGCGCTTGTCAGGAGGCTTTAACGCTGGCTCTGGCTTTAACTCCGGGCCTGACGGAGGCGCGGGAGGAACCGCCTGCTGTCCGGCGATGCCCTTCCCGGAAAACATCCTTGTAAATTCCCCGGGACTTTTCGTTGCTGGCTGCTGTGACGCCGGAGGCGCGGAAGGTGGTGGCGGGGGAAGGGAATCGCCACCTTTTGGCACGGATGACACAGGGTGCTTCGGCTTGCTACCAGGCGCGACGAACATGCGCGTGAACTCACCGGGTTCATGGTCACTTTCCGGCGGCTCCGTCGGCAGCCCTTCCTGCAAGTCATCAGGCTTTGGCTCCGCAACCCTCTGATTCGAAGCAGGTTCACCCTGCGAAGGCCCTGCGAAAGACTCCCTGTCTCTCTGTGAAATTGCGATCGACTGGAGCCAATTACGAAGGTCCAAGCACTCCGGGACGTCCGCTGTCACGATGAATACGCGGTCTTCTACCAGTCCGATTTCAAGAAAGTGCTCGGTTCCTGGGGCACCCTCCCCGGGGAGATACTTGAAAACCATGGGCGCCAAATCAGGCTGATGCGGAGGAGTCCGTCCGGACAAGAGCTGGTGCAGCAGGACTGGCTGGCCGGTCGAAGTGTCTTGCGCCCGGAAAGTCATCGTTTCCCCCTCTCCCAACTTGGAAACGATTAGGTATTTCTCCAGGAAGCTCATGATTGGGGTCCCACCTGAATTCATCTTATATTACCGTAATAGGGGTTCGCAAGCTTTGTTCCTGCCCTTTGGGCAGAGGCGCTGCCATAGCTAAATCAAAATCAGACCCACCACGGCATTTCCCCTTCCTTGAAACACGGGGTGTTAGCGAAACTCTGTCGCCTGACGCCAAGATGTTGTAATATTGACGACGAATCATACAGGAAATGAACTCCCTTATATGGTAGGCTTTGGGTGCGCGAGGGTCGCCTCTGGGCTGCCATCTTCGGGCTGGCCTTTGATAGGTTTGAATAGAGCGACCCTGCGGGTCAGGGGACATGGGATCCTGGACGAAGGATCTGAAGATCGCCGGACACGAGGGGAAGGCCCATCCCGATAGCGACTAACCGAAAACTACCGGGGTGACTCCATGAAGCAACTTTCAAAAGTTGTGTGGTCGGAGGGCATGCACCTCGGGCCGCATCACTTTCAAGCGCAAAACCGGTTTTTCGAGGAGATCACGCACTTCGGGATCTCGGAATTGTGGTTCGAGCCCTATGGAATCGTAGGACTGGAACTTGATGCCGAGGCATTGCGCAACGACACCGTATCCGTAGTCCATGCGCGAGGGATCTTCCAGGACGGGCTGCCCTTCAACATGCCCGAGAGCGATCCGCTGCCTGCCCCGCGTAGTATTGCCGATTCATTCCCGCCAACTCGGGAAAGCCTAACCGTGCTCCTAGCGATCCCCCCCCACCGGCTTGGCGCGCCGAACTGTGCTCTAACCGATCAGGATCAGAACGGGCCAACGCGTTTCATCGCCGAATCGGCTGTCTTTCCTGATGACAATACCGGCGCCGATGAAAAGGCTTTGAAAGTTGGGCGAAAGAATATACAAATCCTCCTCGACACTGAGGATGCCGGAGACATGCAGACTTTGCCCATCGCCCGTATCCAAAGGGACGGGTCGGGCAATTACATCTATGACGAAGGCTTTATTCCCCCCTGCACCCAGATGAGCGCCAGCCCCACCCTGATGTTGATGACCCGCCGGTTGATCGACATGCTTCAGGAGAAGAGCGCGACGATGTCTCTCGATAGCAGAGGGAAGGGGAGATTTCAAACCGGTTTTTCGGCGCAGGAGATTGGACAATTCTGGTTCCTGCATGCCATCAACTCCAGCCTGGGTCCCCTCCGCCATCTCTTCTTCACCAAACGCGGGCATCCGGAAGAACTCTTCCTCGAACTCCTTCGTCTGGGGGGAGCACTTTGTACTTTCGCCCTGGATTCTCAGCCCCGGAATCTTCCCCTCTATAATCACATGGCCCTCGATACGTGCTTCGCGGAGATTGAGAAGCACATCCGCGAACATATCGACCTTCTGGCGCCTTCGAATTGCCTTTCCATCCCGCTTGAATCTGTCGCCAACTACTTCTATGAAGGCGCCATCACGGATCAACGTTGTTTGGACCGCGCACGCTGGATGATTTCCGTACACGCGGCATTGGGCGATGCAGAAGTCATTACCCGGACGCTTCAACTGGTGAAGGTTTGCTCCGCGCAATTCGTTCCCCAACTGGTTAAGAGGGCGCTACCCGGCATGGAATTGACCCACGTTCCGGTTCCTCCCTCCGCCGTAGCACAGCGGGTCGAAAGCCAATACTTTTCGATTAGCCGCGTGGGTCCATGCTGGGATCACATCGTTCAAACTCGTCGCGTGGGAATCTACGTTCCGGGTGACATCCCCAACCCGGAAATTGAGTTGCTCGTTATCTTGGAATCATGAGAGGTCAGGCATGGGTGGACAACAGGCTGGCGTTCCGCTGACACAGGGCGCCAGACCCGCATTTCCTGCAGCCGCGGCAGGACGCGCGAATCTGGCATTGATTTACCAGGAAATCCTGACTGCCATCACGCGTTTTCGCTCGAACCGGCAGGCAGTGGCGGACGCCGGATCATTTCGAAATCAGATCAAGGCTGCGATCGGTGCGGCGGAAGCGGAAGCAACGCGGAGGGGCTACTCCCCTGACGACGTGCGCCTGGCCACTTTCGCGGTCGTTGCTTTCCTGGATGAATCGATTCTTAACTCAAACAATCCTATTTTCGCAGATTGGCCGAGGATGCCGTTGCAGGAAGAGTTGTTCGGCATGCACACCGCCGGAGAAGTGTTCTTCAATTGTATCGACCGGCAGATGGCGAAAGGTGATTCCGCGCAAACGGCCGATGTGCTGGAGATCTATGCGCTCTGCCTGCTGCTCGGCTATCGGGGACGTTACAGTATAAGCGGTCAAGAGAGCGTACGTGTCGTCGTGTCCACGGTGATGGAAAAGCTACAACATGTTCGTGGAACGCGCCCGCTGGCTCCGAACTGGCCGCCTCCAAGAGATGCGGTCCATCAACAAGCCTTCGATCCCTGGGTTCGAGCTCTCCTCATTGGCACGCTGGGAGCGTTGCTTTTTGCGATTCTGTTTTTTGTGGGGTTCAAATTCGTGCTCATTTCCGGGGCGTCAGGATTGCACGCGATGGCTCCGCTTGCGCCCCGTTAGGGAGTCCTCGTGAACACCAAATTGAAATACTGGATCGCTGCGGCCGCCCTTATCGTGTGGTTGGTCCTGGCTTGGTTTATAGGATCCTGGTTGCATTTGCAGGGGAGTAGCCTGTGGATACTCCGGATTGCACTTGCCCTCATCGGCGTGACAGCGTTTGTCGTCGTGATTTGGTGGTTCTGGGCCAAGGACAAGGAACGCGCGGAAATGACCCCCGCCGGAGCGGCGGGAGGCGATGAAATTGACATTCTAATTCGGGAAGCGGAGATGCGGCTCCAGGCGTCGCAATTGGGCCGTAGTGCCAGCATCGGCAGCTTGCCTCTCTACCTTATCCTGGGCGAGACCGGTTCAGCCAAAACCACTGTCGTTCTGCATTCCGGGCTCGAACCTGAATTGCTGACGGGTCAGACCGCTCAGGACAAAGTCCCGGTCCCCACTCGTACGGCGAACCTCTGGTACACCCGGCAATTCATCTTTGCGGAAGCCGGTGGCCCGGTGCTGCAAGACCGTCCCAGGTGGGTCAAATTCGTTAAGAAGTTGGCGCCACGGCAGCTTCACTCGGTATTTGGAAAGGGCACGCCCTCCCCCCGAGCTGCCTTGGTCTGCGTGGACAGCGAAAGCTTTATGAAGGCAGGCGCTCCCGAGGCCTTGGCGGCCAGCGTCGAGCTGATACGGACACGCCTTCGCGAAGTCTCGCAATTGCTGGGCATCAGCCTCCCGGTCTATGTTCTTTTCACGCGGACCGATCGCCTGCAATTCTTTCAGGATTACGTTCGCAATCTCACCAATGACGAGGCCACGCTGGTTTTTGGCGCCACTCTGCCCATGGTCACCTATTCCACCGGCGTGTATGCCGAGCAGGAAACCGCCAGAGTCTCAGGGGCGTTCGACAACCTTTTTCAATCTCTTGCGGATCGGCGCATAGATTTGCTGGCGCGGGAGTTTGATGCCACCAAACTGCCCACCATCTATGAGTTCCCCAGGGAGTTCAGAAAACTACGCACTTTATTGGTCCAATTGCTTGTCGACCTGTGCCGGCCAAGCCAGTTGCGCACGGGTCCATTCCTTCGCGGGTTCTACTTCACTGGCGTAAGACCTGTCACGATCACGACGGCGGGACCCACACTTGCCCGGGAGGAACCGATCGCCGAACCCTCCGCCTCCATCGGCGTGGCGGGAGCAACCGGAATCTTCGACATCAGGAAGGCGAGGGCCCCGAGCGCCCAGCAAGCCCAGGCTCCAGAAGCGGGTGAAACCCGCAGAGTTCCCCAGTGGGTATTTCTGCCCCATGTTTTTAGTGACGTGCTTCTCAAGGACAACTCCTCCCTTGCTGCCAGCGCCTCCAGCACAAAAACCAGTTTCTGGAGACGAATCCTGCTGGCCACAGCAGTAGTGTTTCTCCTGATTTTCATCATTGGCTTTATCGTCTCATTCGTTCGGAATAAGAACCTAGAAAGCCAGGTGGTCACTGCCGCCCAAGGGATTTCGGATCTTCAGTTGACCGGTCAACAACTGCCCTCACTGGATATGCTGAGCAAGCTGGAAACACTTCGGCAGTCCGTCGAGACTTTGTCGGACTACCAACAGAATGGCCCGCCCTTCAGTATGCGGTGGGGATTGTACGTTGGGGATTCCCTTTATCCCGATGTCCGGAGGATCTACTTCCTGCATTTCCAGCACCTGCTGTTCGGACAGGCGCAGGCGAATCTCGTCCAGAGTCTCTCTTCGCTTCCCGGCGCACCCGGACCCAATGATGAATATGGGGCTGCCTACGATATTTTGAAGGCTTACCTCATCACCACCTCCAATCACGACAGGAGCACCAGCCTATTCCTTTCACCCGTCCTCATGAAAGCCTGGGTTGCCGGGCGGGACATCGATCAAGACCGTGCGCAACTGGCGCAAAAGCAGTTCGACTTCTATAGCGAGCAATTGAAAATTCAAAACCCCTACTCCTCGGAGTATGACACGCTGGCTGTCGCCCGCGCCCGCAGTTACCTTTCCCAGTTCTCGGGCGTGGAGCGGGTCTACCGGTTCGTGCTGGCAGAGGCGGATAAGGCCAACCCATCGATCAACTTCAACAAGAAATTCCCTGGCTCTGCGGAGGTCGTTGTTGACCGAACCGAAGTGAGAGGTGCCTTCACCAAAGGCGGCTGGGCCTTCATGCAAAATGCCTTGCAGAATCTGCCCAAGTATTTTAGTGGAGAGCAGTGGGTTCTGGGACAGGAAAGTTCTTCCAACATCGACTTGGCAAAGCTCTCGACGGATCTGCGTAGCAGATATCAACAGGACTTTATCGAGCAATGGCGTTCCTTCCTGAGAAACGGGAATGTGGTCCGTTACGGTGGCCTCGCGGATGCGGCGCAAAAGCTCTTGAAGCTTTCCGGCAATCAGTCCCCGCTCCTGGCTCTCTTCTGCGTCGCGGCTCAGAACACTTCGGTCGACCAACCCGACGTTGTCAAGGCGTTCCAGGCCGTCCAGGCTGTAGTCCCGCCCAACTGCCAAGATCAATATATTGGGGGACCCAATCAGCCTTACATCACGGGCCTTAGTGGCCTCCAAGCCTGCCTGGACCGGGCCAACAGTACCCCCGGCGACAAGGACGCCGCGAAGGCCCAGTGCCTGAACGACGCTTCGAGCGCCCAACAGGCCGCGCGGCAGATTGCCCAAGGATTCAAAATCGATGAGGAAGGCCATGTCGACCAGACGGTCCAGAATCTGCTCTTGGCCCCCATTACTGCGGTTACTCCAGTCCTGAAACCTGGCCCGGTCAGTGGCCAGAGTTTGTGCGCACAGATGGGCCCGCTCGAATCCAAGTTCCCCTTCAACCCCCAAGCTACCCTGGAAGCTACTCCGCAAGATCTGGCGGCGATTTTTGACCCCACCAACGGCGCGCTGGCCCAGTTCTACAACTCTGCCCTGAAGAACCTTCTCCTCCCCCAGGGGACGGGTTACATTGTCAATCCTTCGGCGACGCAGACGGTAAATCCTGCCTTCCTCTCCTTCTTCAATCGCGCCAACGGTGTGCAGCGGTCACTGTACGCAGGCACACCCGGACAACTTCAATTCAAGTACGCGCTTCGTCCGCATCCGACAGAGAGCGTTAAAAGCGTCTCCATGAATATTGACGGCCAAGCGTTGAATTATTCCGGTGGCAATTCCTCGTTCCAGCAGTTTACCTGGCCAGGAACGGGCCAGGGCGTCAGGCTCACGGTGAAGTTTCAAGGTGGGTCCGAATTGACATGGCCCCCCTATAACGGAACATGGGGAGTTTTCCATTTCTTCGCAGATGCTGACAAGACAGTGCAGAATGGGGCTGTTTACAATGTGGAGTGGGTCCTGCGCGTCGCGGGGGGGCGCCCCGTAACCGCTCCGAATGGAAAGCCCGTGACCGTGCAGTTCGACCTGGATACCCTCGGCGCCCCTCCCATTTTGGAGAAGGGTTTCTTCTCCTCGTTACGGTGTGTGTCGAATGTGGCACGCTAAGGCAAATCCTGTTCACATAGGCCTTGGCGGAGTGGCTTGTCCGCCCCTCGCGGGTATAGGCGCTAAATGGCGCACATGAGAGCCAAGCTACGGAAAGGCTTTGGAAAACCTTTTGGGCGACTCCCTAAGATTCCAGTTGATTTCTCTGCCCTGATTGAATGATGCTATTTAACGCGTACTGCTGGGAAGAAAGCGCAGCACAGCGTCCTATTGGTGCCATTGAAACTCCGTAGAAAGTCCTTTGGGCTCCATTCATTGCAGTGTGGAGCGGTTGAACTATTTGAGGAGGCGGGATGACAGACAGCGAACTTCTCAAGCGTATGGATGACGCTCTCCAACAAGTCAGGGAGGCGATTGAAACGCGGGGGGCACTGCTCGAGCTCGATACGAAACCCGATTTCCGCTGGGCAGGCGTAGCTCGCCTTCCCGCCGGCAAGCTGTTGATCCAGACGCATAAGACAGGAAAAGAAGCGGCCCCGGATAGCAAGCAACCCGTGGTGGAAGCTATGGCTGACTTGACCCTGGAGGGGCGGTTCCTGGCGCGCCTTCTCTTCTACTCGGCCAAGACAGAAGTAGAACTTCCGGGTGGGGCCCGTAGACCCTTAGATCATTCGGGGGTTGCCAAGATATTCAGTTCCGTGTAGGCGGCCTGTGCCGCACTCCCGATTCCTCTGGATCATCGTGTTGGGACCCTTTGAATCGGGAAGGGGACAGGTCGTTCTGCGGCCAAGCGACCCTGGGTGTCTCGCGCTGATCAGGAAAGATTCCCATGTCTAATCCCCCAGCGCGCGTGAGGTTTAATCCGAACATCAACCCTCAGTTCAATCCCAAAATCAACCCGAAGGCGAACGCATCCGTCAATCCTATGTTTGATCCCTGGATTAACCCGCAACGAAACCCCAGCATCGACCCCAAATTCAATCGTTCCTTGAATCCTCTCCACACGCCCTCGCTCAATCCCACGGCCAACTTTTTGCTCGACCCTAAACGAACCTCAAAGTTTTCCGGGTTATGTCGTTGGACGCCCGACTCGGATTTGATCGGCTACATCGTTAACACCCATCATAAGGCTGTACTCCTGCTATTTGACAATGACCTTGAGTGGACAGCCTTTGCGGTTGACAACAACCGGCAGGGATATAACGTTTTCGACCTGGGAGGTGAGTGGAAGGGCTATCTGCTGAAAAACGCTGCCGGTGGCCTCAATGAATTCAATCTGGAGGGTGACTGGGTAGCGTTCATCATGTAACTGCCCGCTGCTCCCCCAGGCGCATGTTCCCCCTGGGAAAATCTCGCCAGAACTGATCCCGTTGGGCTGTGCACCTCTTGCGAAGCCGCCCAAGGGCCAATCAGCGCTTGGACGCAGGAAGCAATGAGCATACAATTTTGCTGGACATTCAAATCCTAGCTTTTGGGGCAATTTCAAATTGCAGAGGTAAGGAGCATCCCCATGCCGAATCATCACTCCTTTGGTGAGATTCATCTCGACGTGGCCGCAGGCCGTGAGCGGGTTCAAGCGAAGCCCGGGTCCGAAACCCCCTTCCGAGTCGCGATTCTGGGGGATTTCAGTGGCCGTGGGAATCGCAAGCAAATTGAAGTCGGTGAGGCTCTGGCGAATCGAAGGCCTACCCTGATTGACCGCGACAATTACGATTCCGTTTTCGCTAAGATGTCGCCCCGTTTAGACCTCGTCTTGGGTGGAAAGAATGGCTATCAGGTTACGCTGAAATTCAGCGATTTGGAGGAGCTTCATCCTGACAGCCTCTTCCGGCAGATCCGACTGTTTCAGAAGCTGCGCGACACACGTGAAAAACTCAGCGACCCAGAGACGTTCGCGGAGACTGCGGGCGAAATCGGCATAAGAGGGACCCAGCCAAGGCCGGCTACGCCGGTCCCGGTGGAACCTCAAAGGGATTCGCGTGCGGACGCACAGCAAGCCGTCTCAGGAAACCTCCTCGATCAAATGCTGGAGGAGACGGAACAGAAAGCGGACCAGCTTCGTCCTTCCCGCATACCTGACCCATGGACCTCGTTGGTCCGCAGAATTATTGCTCCACACATTGTCCCCAAGGCTGATCCTCGGCAGGCCGAGGCGTTGGGATTGCTCGACCTGGCGACGAGCGCACAGATGAGTGCCCTGCTGCACTCGCCTGGGTTCCAGGCTCTTGAGTCCGCATGGCGCGCCGTCTTTTTCCTGGTTCGGAACCTTGAAACAAGTTCACAACTCAAGCTGCTGCTTATCGACGTCAGCAAGGAGGAGCTCTCTCGAGATCTCGCTTCCTCACAGGACCTCAGTTCTACAGGGACCTACAAGTTATTGGTGGAGAATAGTGTGGGGACTCTGGGCTCCGAGCCCTGGGCCATTCTGACTGGGAATTACACTTTCGACTCCTCACGCGAAGATGCTGAACTGCTCGGTCGCGTGGCGAAGGTGGCCGCAGCGGCGGGCGCTCCGTTCATCACCGGTGCAAGTCCAGATCTATTAGGTTGTGATTCCATTGTGAACTTGCCAGATCAGCGCAAATGGAATAAGCAGCTCCCTGAGACCGTTGCAGCCTGGACAGCCCTGAGGCGTCTGCCGGAAGCACGTTATCTTGGGTTGACCTTGCCCCGCTTTCTTATCCGCTTGCCTTACGGGAAGGAAACCGAATCGACCGAACTCTTTGATTTCGAGGAAATCCCTGATTCCGCCGCCCACGACGATTACCTGTGGGCGAACCCGGCCTTTGCAGCTACTTTGCTGCTTGCACAGACTTTCACTGAGCAGGGGTGGGAACTCCATCCTGGAACCCTCCTGGAGATTCATGGTCTTCCCATTCACATTTACACCGTGGAAGGTGAGTCGAGAGCCAAGCCGTGTGCGGAAGTTCTGATGACCCAGACGGCGGCAAAGGAGATGATGGAGAGAGGGTTTATGCCACTGGCTTCCTTGAAGGACCAGCCGGTCATTCGCTTGCTTCGCTTCCAATCACTCTCCGACCCGCCGAGTGCACTCGCGGGGCGATGGAACCTCCAGCGGAGTACGCAGTAGGCAGCGGGCGCATTTTGCGAGTCAAGGCGGGAAAGTGGATTACCGGCGGCGCGCCGCAGGCGCCTTGCAATCTCGTTGGGAGTAGGCGCGAAGTTTTGGAGCGCGGCAACTTGCTGCCGCTACCGCCGAAGCTCCAGGGCGATAAGATTCACCACCTCCTGCCATCCTCCGGCAGTGGTTTGGCGAAACAGCCGTGCCGTGGGATACCAGGGACTATCCTCGCGTTTCAAGAACCAGCGCCAATCGCACCCTTTGTTCAGCAAGATCCAGACGGGTTTGCCCATGGCGCCGGCCAGATGCGCAACGCTGCTATCGACGGAAATTACCAGGTCAAGATTGGCAACAATCGCCGCCGTGTCGCCAAAATCTTTCAGCTCAGCCGCAAGATCGATTAATTGCGCCTCTTGCGGCATCTGCTTCACCTGCTCGCTCGCCGGACCAACCTGCAACGAGTAAAAAGTTGTTCCGGGCACCTTCATCACAGGCAAGAGCAGCTCCAGAGGAATGGAGCGCAATCGATCGCGATGCATGCTGGGGTTACCACCCCAGACCAGCCCGACTCGCCGCGTGTCCCCATGGAGGCGCTGTTGCCACGCCTCCACCTGTGCCGGGTCCGGGTAGACATAAGGGACTCTTGCCGGGATCGTATTCAATTCCGTTCCGAAGAGCAAAGGCAGACTGAGTAGAGGGCACTGCCAGGTGAACTCCGGCAGACTCTCGCCGCGACTCATCACGTGCGACGCACCGTCGGTCCCCGCGAGCAGACGACGTAATCCCGGCTGAACTTCCAACACGACCTGTCCGCCTCGAGCCGCGACCAACGGAACATAGCGCACGAACTGAAGGGTGTCGCCGAAACCTTGTTCGGCATAAAGCAGAATGCGCTCACCAGCGAGCGGCTCGCCTTTCCATCGGCGCTGGGCCAACCTCCGGTCATCGCCAACTCCGATCTTCCAGCGAGATTCATATTCCACCCAGCCGACCGACAGATCACCTTGCAGCAGATGGATAAGTCCCAGATTGGCGGTCGCCTCGGCGGAGTCGGGCTGCAAGGCGCGGAGGCGGTGAAAGCAATCGGAGGCTTCGGTCACCTCGCCCAGTCCGTAAAGAACGAATCCCAAATCCGCATAGGCAGCAACGAGCTGAGGGTCGAGCTTTATCGCATCACGGTAGGCTTCCGCCGCGGAGATGAGATCGCCCTTGCACTCGAAGAGATATCCGAGGCTGGCAATCGTCTTTGCTGAGCGGGGATTGAGCCTGAGGGAGCGCCGGAAAGCTTCGACCGCGGCCCCAAAATTGCCCAGATTGGTGAGAACAAGACCGAGGTCGTTGTAGATCTCGTACCTTTTCGGATCGAGCGCCAAGGCGCGCTGGTACCACTCGGCTGCCAGTTGGAGGGCGCCACTTTGAAAGAGAACTCTTGCCAGGTTGCAGTGAAGCTCCAGAGAATCAGGTTTGAGTGCCGCCGCGCGCTGATAGGAATTCGCAGCCGCTTGAAGGTCCCCGAGCCGTTCCTGCGCTTCGCCCAGATGCTGGTGGGCTTGTGCAGACTCGGGCCGAAGCTCCACGACTTGCCGGAGACAATCAATCGCGGGCTGAATCTTGCCCTCAGCAAGGTATGAACCTGCACGGTTGTTCAGCGTATCCGGGTCGGCGGCAACGGGCGCGCTGAGCATCTGGACCAACTTTTGATCTGGACCTGCCTTCGCATCCAATAAGCACAGCATCTGCCGTGCTTCGGAAGATGTTGGGTCGACCTTCAGAATCTTGCGGTAGCACACCTCTGCCTGTTCGATGCGCCCACCCCGATGATGCTTCAATCCCTTCTTGAGAAGCTTTTGAAGGCGCTGAGTAGACAAGGTGCGCGACATGGAATGACCTCAATGGCCGGTTTGCGGGACGATCCTCCAAGGGCGTTAGCGTCCAAGTCAGACCTCGCAGACCAGGGGGAGTCGGTTTGGCACAGTTCGAGCCTCCTAATAGGGGACGGGCACGCTAAAAATTGCGCGGATCGTAATCCGAGCGGTCAAAGCGCTTGTTGAACGGTCGAATTGCTATGAAAGTTCCCGGTAATGATCAGCGGCGGGAAACTCACGTATGCATTGACACGTGGGTACACGTCGTTGAGCATGACGTCGAGAGCCCGGTTTGGCACCGCCCGTCCGAGGCCAGGAATGAAGACGTCCTTATTTCGGAAAGGCAAGCAGTGCTGTTTCATTGCCTGCGCGCCCAGCGGAGAAGCAGAATAACAGACGATGCCGAAGGCATTGAGGAGCCTGAAGGGCTGCGGCATCAAATGGGCGGACTGAAACGCGTCGATTCCCATCCTCATCCGATCTTGGTCGAAAATGCCAAGGCAGGGCGAGACTCCGGGGATCATGTCGAACAAGACGATCGAATCGAAATTCCATCCCCACAACATCACGTGCCAGTCCCGCGGGAGCGCCTTGATCAGCGATTCGGCGGCCGGACCGAAGCCGCGATTAAAGATCGCATCATCTTCGCAGACCGTGAGCGATTGATTCTTCTCGATCGCAAGATCCCACAACGCAAGATGCGACAGGGCGTTGCCGAGCGCTCCATCGCCATAGCAAAGATCAGCGGTGATTATGCCGCGCTCGACCAGGGGGCCTCGCGCGACGTTTTTCCCTTCGAGTGCCGAGAAGCGCAAGAAACTCAGGCTCAAGTTACCGTTAAAGGTTTCGAACGCCGACATTCGATCCTTACTGCGGTCAAGGTTGATTACATAAATATCCAACGCTTGGCACTCCAAATGGCATAAACCTTGGGCGCAGCATTCCGTTGGCCGAGTGGTATTCGACGAGTGGGTTGATTGAGAGAATACGAAAACTCTGATGATTAGTGGCCGAAGAACTTCTCCAAGGTTTCAACCTCGCGCTCCGCCATACCCATATACTTCTTTGCTGCCACAGGGTCTCCGGCATTCATCGCCGCGTCGAACTTATCCATATACATTTTCATCCGGGACTGCGAGGCAGAAATATCTGATCGCAAGTTATTGCCTCCGGCCGCCATTTGCCTGCGCAAGCCCTCCACGCTATCGTTTGCGGCCTGCGCACGGACTGCCAGCTTGGTTTGAAGATCTCCCAGTTCCTCAAGTTCCTGCTTGCTTTGGTCGTTGTTCGCCGCGGGGGGTTGCACAACCTGGCCTGCCTCACCAGCCGTTCCTCCCCCCGCCGCCAGATTGAGAGGAGTGGCATGGTTTTTCGGGGACCTGTTGTGCGGCGTGCTCACGCCTCGATTGACCGGATTCTCACTGGAAGGCAATCCCGAAGATGTGCTTGCTGAAGCTCCCGATTCCACTGGATTACCCGCGGCGGATGCGCCGGCGGGTTGGGTTGCATCGGGGCTTGGAGAGGCGGAAGTGGCGGAGGAACTCGGTGCGTCCGTCAGCGGCTGCGTGCTGTTGTCGGCTGTTGGGGTGGAAGGCGCTCCGGCATTGGACGTAGCGGGCGTGGTTACCTGCGCAGTCTGGTCTCCGCCGGCTCGGGTTTTCAGGATGCGTGGAAGCTGCGTCGCGGCCAGGACAATAATGGCCAGGGCGATCAAGGCCCCCAACGTCATGTAGAGCCCACGATAACCTTTTGAGCCCCTGGAGGGCAGGCCGGGAGAAGTATCAGGCGGAGGGAGCTTATTCGCCGCGCGAGCCACCGGCTGTGGAGCCATCACTGTGGGCTGATTGCCGGTGGGAATGTAACCCCCCGGAGCGGAAACCGTCCCGCCCACCGCCACAGGCTGCGTGGGTGTCGGCGGGGCCGGCGTTGCCATCATGCCCGTCGCGGAGGCTTGCACAGGAGCCGCGTTGGGCGCAGGGGTGATGCTTCCTAAGGCAGCGCTGGCGGAGGCTTGCATAGGGGTCGCTGCAAGCACAGGGGTGACGCTTCCTAAGGCGTTGCTGAACGCCTCGGCGGTCTGAAACCGCCTAGCCGGGTCCTTTTCAAGTGAGATCATGATGATGTCATTGAGCGCTTTGGGCAGGTCGGGCAGCATTTCGATCGGGGGCATGGGAGTCTGTTGCAGTTGTGCCACCATGATGTCGAAATCACTCTTGCCCTGGAAGGGTCGCGAACCTGTGACCAACTCGTAGAGAGAAACCCCGACCGAGTACAGATCTGAACGGCCATCCAACTCGTTGCCCTGCACCTGCTCGGCCGACATGTAGAAGAGCGAACCCATGGTGGTCCCGGTTTGGGTCAGCTTCCGGTCGGTTTGGGATTTGGCGATTCCAAAGTCCATGAGCTTGATCACGTTGTCGGGTGTCAGCATCATGTTGGCAGGCTTGATGTCCCGGTGAATGACCCCGCGTTTATGAGCGTAACCCAACGCCGCGAGGACCTGCGTAATGTAGCTGAGGGCATCCTCGAGGGGAACCGGCCCCGCCTTGGTCCTTTCATCCAGGGTCGTACCTTCGACAAACTCCATGACCATGAGGAGCTGATTCTCCAGGCGAAACGCGGTTCGGAGGCCGGCGATATTGGGATGATTTAAACTTGCCAGCACCTTGATTTCGCGCATGAACCGGTCCGCGAGTTCTTGGTCATCGGCAAGATTGGGCAACAACACCTTCAAGGCATCGATGCGGTCAGAAATAGTGTTTCTGACCTTATACACTCGCCCCATCCCGCCTGCGCCCAAGAGGCCGACAATTTCATAATCCCCGACCGTGTCTCCGACTTGAAAGCCCATCGCTCGCCTCCCATTCGCTTGAGAATCCGCTACTACTCTGTCGCCGCGGCGTCGCCCACCTGGGGAGGCTTTGGCCCGGAGAACGTGCCCGTGGAAGAACCCTCATCCGCCTGGGTAATCGTCAAGTCACCCAGTTTGGTCAAGACTACTTTCAAAACCTTTCCTGTCGCGGGGTCGCGGATTTCCTTGCCTTTGCGCGAGATGGCCAAGTGGTCGCCCACCTTGACCCCGGCTTTGGTGCCCACGTTCAAGATCACGGTGTTGCCTTCAACGTCCGCGACCAACCCTGAGACTTCGACTTTCACGGTAGGCAGCAAGTCAGCTTTGTCATCAAGTTGTTGGCCCAAGCTGGCGACCGCGGCATTTACCGCTTCGCCGAGGATGCTGTTGGCAAAATTGCTGCTGCCCATGTCAAGCCCCCCGCCTCCGCCACCGGACCAGCCGCCGCCTCCGCCGCCGAGCTTAAAGCCGCCGCGCTTCGATTCTCCGCTCCCTGTCGCCACCGCCAGAATTTCAGCCGTGTTGATGTCGATTATTTTGGCGGTGACGTTCACGACCGCTTTGGACTCATTCTTGCCGACTCCGCCGAGGCCAAACTTTCCCAGACCGTACCCTCCCCCACCCACTCCAATGTGCTTATCGTCGCGCCCAAACTGGGTGATGCTGCCGGTGATAATGGCGCTCACTCCCAGGATGCGGCCGATCTTAGCCGCCGTCGAGGCGTCAGCGCGGTCGCTGTTCGAAAAATTCTGTTCTTTAAGAACCTTGTCCATCGAGTTGCGGTCGATTACTCGATATTTCCCGTCCTGAACGAGTTTCTGCTCCAGCAGAAGCGAGATGCCTTTGCCTACGTCCTGGTCCGTGCCAAAGTAAGCCTGCACCGCTGTACGCACTGTGCCGTAATCAAAATCCAAAACGGCCATGCGCTTCTTCTCCTGCGCCCACGCTCCGGACGTAACCGTCAGCGTTACAAAAAGAATCGCCAATACCCTTTTCATTGTCTCCTCCGTAAAGGAACTTGAAGTCCGGAACCGAAAGTCAAGCCACGCCCGACCTTCCAACAGGCGGTCGTTTCTAACCGCTACGCTGCCGAAGCTTCGGAAATCCACCGCGCGACATGGCCCACCCATTCTTCCAGTTCAGGATGGTCTTTGATCTAAGTTTTATCCAGCCCAAGTACCCAGGAATCTGTCTACCCAGCCCTAATGAGGCTATTGTAACACCTCATGGACAAAAACAAAAGGCGCTTGGTGGAAGCGGTATTGCCCCTGCCGAGTGACAACTGGCCACCAGCCTTTTCAGGCAGGGGAGGAAGCTAGCCCGCTGATGCTGAGGCTGCTTTCAGGCGGGCATAAGGTTGCTCCTCCCGGGCCGCAGATTCGCAGGTCGGTAAACAACAATGGATCCGCAGCCGACGCATTGCAGCGTGCGACTACTCCTGTCCGTAAGACTCCGGTCCAGGTGGGCGGGGCGCAATAACCTCCGACTAGCCAATCAGGACAGTGGGAAGGCCGAGAATGATGGTGCCCCCGTGGGCGGTCAGATCACCCAGGCGGGCAGCCGGTAGGCCGCCGACCAAAGCTGTAAAGGAGCCAAGCGCGATCATATCGGGGGGCCCGACGCAGACGGCCATATCCGTCACGCGAGCTTGCGGCAGACTTCCGGTGAGGACCGTGAAGCAACCAAGCACGATGGGGCCGCCCACGTGCGGGACAACTGCCGTTACCATCGGGCAAACGTGCATGTCGGTCATTCGAGCAGCGGGCATTCCCATGACGATCCTTCCTGTCGACGATCCCGATCAATCTTCACTGCCGTGGCGGTTGCTGCATCCGAGCCATCAAGGCCAGAGCTTTTTGCATAAACACGCGATACTTTTCATTGGCTTTCTCCGGTTCGCTGATCACACCCGAGAGGATCACCGCGTTGGCCACCATTTCCGAAGTAATATGGTCAGGTGGTGGCACGGCTTGTACGTTGGCGGGCGCCATGCTCGGACCCGCAAAAAAAACGGCCATGGCCAGCAAGCCGGACGCGGTCTTGGGTTTCTCCTTATCCGCAGTCTGCTTGGCCGCCCAGCGATTCTCCTCATTGGGAGCAGACACCCATCGTTCCGCGGCCACCTGGACATCCGGAAGGGGGTTGTCTTTTTGGCTGGCCAGGGCATGCCGCACGCAAAGGCAACCCCACCCTATCGCTTCCCGTTTGGGGAGCAGGTAGGCGACCAGACGAATCGCGTCGCGAAACAACTCCTTCTCAACCAAGAGACCGATGAAGGGCTTCGTCGAAGACTCCTCGGTCACCAGAGCCTTGGCTTCATCTCCCACCTTGGCACGGTCGCAGAGCCGTCGCAACGGCGATACCGGTGTATTTGCTAACCCATCACTGCCCATGTTTTGCGCCTGTCATTTTTCCAGTCTCAGTTGATCATGACGATTCCGCCTTGACACTGGAGCATGCCGTCGGCACTCACCTGGACCATAGCCGATCCGTTGATAGTAACCATCAGCGCGGTGATCGTCACCCCCGTTTGATCAATGGTAATACTGTTTGCCCCCACCGTAAGGGTGATCGATTGCATGGCCGTGCTCGAGATCGAACCCAAATCCACATTCGTGGTTTGATTTCCCATGGATATATCCAGCGTATCGCTGCCCATACTGATCTCGACGCTGCGGCTGCCCTGATCGATCTTGTGGTCGTCATTGCCTTGCTGAACCTCAACCGAACGATTGCCAGTCTGAATGGTGATCGATTCGTTACCGTTCACAACGGTCTCGGTCCGATTGTTGAAGACCGTGATGTTCTGATCGTGACCGATTTTTTGGGTCTCATCATTCTCCACCCAAACCTTCATGTCTTTCTGGGCATGCTGGTAAAAGACTTCGCTGCCCTTCGTGTCGTCGAAGGACAGCACGTTGGAATCGTGATCGCCCCCGCCTTTCGTGCTGTGGGTGCGCCAGCCGCACACATTCATTCTATCGGGCAATTGGCCCGGAGGCATTTGGTCGGCGTTATATACTCGCCCGGTAATCAGAGGTTGATCGGGATCACCTTCCAGAAAATCAACGATGACTTCCTGACCGATCCGAGGCAGGAACATTGCTCCCCAACCCTTGCCTGCAAAGAGTTGCGACACACGCAGCCAGCAAGAACTGTTCTCATCCTTCTTTCCCTTGCGGTCCCAGTAGAACTGCACCTTAACCCGGCCGTACTGATCCGTGTAGATCTCCTCACCACTCTTGCCCACTACGACGGCAGTCTGAGGGCCCATAACAGTCGGAGTGGGGGTCACGCGAAGAGGGCGGAAAGGAACGGAGGCAGGAATACAGCGGAACGAATTTGAGTAATCGTCTCCCTGAGCACCCTGCGAGGTGCCATAGGAATTGGTATGCGCATTGTGTTGAATTTCCGTCAAGAGGTAAGAAGTATTCATGTCCGACCGATAATGCTCCTTCAACATGAACGTGTAACCGGTGACCATGCTGCGCGCGTTGCCGGTGCCGTGGACAATCAGATGCACCGACTCTTCTTCCTCCATCCGAATTTTCGACAACGCCTGCCCATCGTTTTTCGTCAGGTACTCTCCGGGATAATCGTAGGTTTCATAATTGCTGTTCCCGCCGACTTTGTCCTTGGTGGGGGTGTTTACGAGAAGACTGGTGCCGGGCGTTGTAAAGTTGTAGTCGGTGAGCGTGTATTTGCCCGTGCGCAGCTCCTGCTCGGCCTGCCATCCGTCCACCACGTCCTCGTCCAGGACGGCTTTGCTTTCCAAGTCAATACGGAACTGGTTTTGACCCGGGCAAGCTGTGCAGCCGCTGGAATCATCGCTAAATACCAGGGTGTGCTGTCCCTGCGCATGTTTAAAAAAGTAGAAAATACCGTACTCTTCCATGAGCCGGGATACAAAGTTGAAGCTCGTTTCGCGGTATTGGACACAGTAGTCTCGCGGCTGGTAGGAAGAAGGTTGAGTTTTGTCAGAGAAGTCTGTGAAGCCCAGATCGTTGAAGACTTGCGAGATGATCTCGGGTATTTTCTTTTGCTGAAAAATCCGGCAGTCCGAATTGCGCGTCAGGAACCAAAGCCAGGGGACCATCTCAGCCTGGTAAGCGGTGAAGGTTTCATCGGAGTCTCTTTGCCCAAAGCGGCTGATAAACCCGTTAAAGTACCGGTCGGGCCCCTTCGCTGGCTTGAGCGTGATGGTCACGTTCTTTCCGATGATTTGGGTGTAATCGATGGATTTATCTTCGGAAAGGAGGTCTAATTCGAAGCGAAAGAGGCGCGACATCCCCTCCGAGCCCCGAAAGCCCCTCAGGAGGAGTTTGTCCTTTCCTAACGGCGTGTCGATTTTGAATAGACGGTCATCCTGAGTGTAGGACCCCATGACTCTGCTCCTCCTTATTAGCTGTACACAAACGCCCCATCGGCTCCGACGCCTACATGGACTCTCGCCACCTTCTCGCCCTCGGCCATTCGTCCCAACAACTGCCGGGAAATATCCGGCAGCAGGGTATTGGTCAGGATATTGTCCACATTCCGAGCCCCGCTCTCGACTTCCGTGCAGCGGCTGGCCACGGTGTCAATCAGGGCTGGATCATAGGTTAGTCGAATCTTGTGGTTCTCTTCGATGCGCTTCTGAATTCTACTAAGCTTCAACTCGATAATCAGCTTCAGGGAATCTTCGCGGATGGGGTAGAAGGGAATAAGAACCATGCGGCCGAGGAATGCCGGCTTGAAGATCTTATTCAGCTCGGGCCGCATCGCTTTGATAATCCCTTCCGCCGTGGGCATGGTTTCCTTATCCGCACACAGCTTCATCATCTGGTCGGTGCAGGCGTTGGAAGTAAGGATAATGATGGTGTTCTTGAAATCGATTTCGCGGCCCTCGCCGTCCTCCATCTTGCCTTTGTCAAATACCTGATAGAAGAGTTCAAGAACATCGGAATGCGCTTTCTCCACCTCATCGAGCAAAACCACCGAGTAGGGGCGCCGGCGGACGGCTTCTGTCAGGACCCCTCCCTCGCCGTAACCGACATATCCGGGAGGCGAGCCTTTCAAGGTTGAAACCGTGTGCGGCTCCTGGAATTCCGACATGTTGATGGTGATGAGGTTGTGTTCCCCGCCGTAAAGTAGATCGGAGAGCGCCAGCGCCGTCTCGGTCTTTCCCACACCGCTGGGGCCCACCAGCATAAAGACACCGATCGGCTTGCTGGGATCATCGAGGGCGGCGCGGGAGGTCTGCACGCGTTGTGCGATCATGTCCAAGGCATGCTCCTGGCCGATCACGCGTTTTCCCAAAAGCGAGCTCAGTGAAAGCACGGTGGAAATTTCATTTTTCAGCATCTTTCCCACCGGGATGCCTGTCCAGGCAGAGAGCACCTCACCCACAATCTGGGCGTCAACCGCCACCCGCATCATGGGGGTTTCACCTTGCAAGGCGGCAAGCTCCGCTTCCAGCTTGGTGAGTTCTGCGCGCATGGCCTCGGGATTCGCAGCCAGTGCTGGCGCGGCGGGCTCCGGGGCCGTGGCCAAGGCAGCGGCAGTAGCAGCGCCAGCAGCCTCCGCGGCGGGTTGGGGCGCCGCAGGCGACGCTTTAGCCTGAGCTGGCGTGGCAGCAGCCGCCGTTCCCTTGGCGCCCTCGATTTGGGCATGGAGCTCTCTAATCTTCGAAACGAGTTCGAATTCCTTGGTCCAACGCTCGCGCAAAGTCTTTAAGCGGCCCTCGACCTCAATCTTTTGCTTGGCAATTTCCGCCAAACGTTCCGCATGATCGGCTCCAATGGCCATCTCGCGTTCCAGGATTCCCCGCTGAACTTCCAGATCATCCAGTTGACGCCCCGCATCCTCGATGGCGGGCGGCGTGGCGCTTTGCCCGAGGGCCAGGCGCGCGCAGGCTGTATCCAAAATGCTGACCGCCTTGTCGGGCAACTGCCTTCCTGCCAAATAACGGTGCGAAAGCCTCACGGCGGAGGTCAGCCCTTCGTCCATAATGCGAACCTTATGATGCTTCTCCAGGGAGGGAACAATGCCGCGCAGCATCACGGAACATTGCAGTTCGACCGGTTCTTCAACCTTGACCACCTGAAACCGTCGCGCCAGGGCGGGGTCTTTTTCAAAGTACTTTTTGTATTCGGACCACGTGGTGGCGGCGATCGTCCGCATTTCACCGCGCGCCAGGGCTGGCTTCAGCAGGTTGGCAGCATCATTCTGCCCTGCCTGGCCACCGGCGCCGATCATGGTGTGGGCCTCGTCGATAAACAGAATGATGGGCACGGGAGAAGCTTTGACTTCTTCTATCAGACCCTTGAGGCGGTTTTCGAATTCACCTTTGATGCCCGCCCCGGCCTGGAGCAACGCCAGATCAAGAGTGCGAACTACCACGCCGCGGAGCGGAGGCGGTACATCTCCCTTGGCGACGCGCGCCGCGAAGCCTTCCACCACTGCCGTTTTCCCGACCCCCGCTTCGCCGGTGAGGATGGGGTTGTTTTGACGGCGACGCATCAGGATATCGATAATCTGGCGGATCTCCATATCTCTTCCCAACACCGGATCGATTTTTCCGGCCTTGGCGTTCTCGGTGAGGTTGATGGTGAATTGATCCAGATTGGCGGTCTTCCCGGCGCCTGCCGGGCGCGGAACGCCAGGAGCTCCTGCCGGAGCCCCCGCCGGCTCCACCATGTCTTCCTCCGACCGCTCCATGATGGAGAGAAAATCCTTGCGCAAAACCTCCCCTTCGATTTTCTGGAGTTCCTTGCTGACCTCGCGCACCAGCCGGCTGAGCTCATCATTGGTCACTAGAGCCAAAACCGTGAACCCGGTGCGAATCTCCCCGGAGCCAAAATCAATGGACCCGATCGTCCAAGCCTCGGTCAGCATTTTTACCAGCGAAGGGCTCAAGGTCGGTGTGCGCGCATTTCCCTTCTTGAGCTTGTCGAGGCTCCGGGTCAGCTCTGCGGTGAGACGCGATTTGTCGATGCCGAAACGATTGACGATCTGGGCAAAATCACCGTCCGGCTGATCCAGGAGTTTGAGCACATAATGCTCGACTTCAATGTCGTAGTTCGTACGAGCTAGGCACAAGCCGGCAGACGACTCCAAGGTCTTCCGGGTAAACTCATTGAGCTTGCCGATCAGTGATTTCAGGTTGATGGTCATACGCGTCTCCTTCCCAAAGCTGAAGAATCGTCTGTGATGCGTCTTCTTTCATTTCCCGCGTTCTGACCCAGGAAACCCATCCGAGTTGGGGAGCGTTCTCCCCCTCAGCGCCCAGCTCACAAGGCGGCACATCCCTGCGGTCCAGAATCAGATTGATCTCAAAGTCAAATTCTCCGTTCGAAAAAAGGCTGGTCAAAGCCCGGAGGGGCTTGTAGGCGGAGCCTTGCGGCAGGAAGTCCTGATACTGTGCCAAGGACAAAGGACCAATCCGAAGACGGACACGAGCCGTTTGATCCCACACCTCATCCCCCACGACGGCCCCCCGTCCCAGTTGCTCGGATTCGCCGAGTCCGCCTTGCAGGGCAGTTTGCGTGTTTCGGTCAAGCGGATACCACCCACCCGCGAATTGTTCCACCGCGACGGGAACTTCGAAGTAATCGCTGAGAAGATTCCGGAGGGCCACCGCGGACCGGGGATGTTGTGCCAGGAGCCCCGAATAATAGAGCAATGAATCGTCAGGAACAGGCAGCCGGTCTTGCAGGCCGAGAGTCCCGAGACCAATCAAATCCATCAAATGGTGCGAAAAAGGGTCGAGACCCTCACGCTCATAAGCGACCGAAAACCTGTATTTCTCCCAGGCCAGATAAAAAAGGGAAATAATACGGTGATTGAAAATATCGAAAAAGTCGGCTGCGGAAGGATCGCCCGAGCGCGTGCGCTCCGCTAAGAGGGACGTGTAGTAGAGGGGCATTACACCTTCGGGCCCGGTCAAACCCATGAAGTTGACTTTCATGCGCCCGGCACCGGCTTGGGGCCATTCGAGGGACTGCACTTCGCTGGCGGGAAAAGCCAGAACGGAATTGGCAACGAACCGGACCACTTCTGTGCTGGGAGGATGGAATCTCCCCACCGGTGATTTGTCGCGGAAAAGACGTTCCAGAAGGCGAACGGCTTGAAAGAACTCAAAGAGATAAGGTTCCTCCCGGAGGTCCGTTACCGCCGTGGAGCCGTTTACATCAGGATCGCTTGGCCTGCCCGTGGTGGCCATTCTTTCAGCACCCCCCTACGCTGGCGAGTCTTGACGACAAGTTGGCTGAAGCTATTCAGCGAAGCGTACAGGCCCAGGAAATGGTCGATGACAGTTGCAAATAGATACACGCCTCCCCCCGCAAACTCCTCTTCGTCAAACTCCATTTGCACTTGGGTGCCGCGGGCGAAGGCAACTCCATTTTCGGAATTGATGCGTGCAAAGTGACGCTTGCTGCGCAACCCCACGATTCCGCTGATTTGCTTGTCCAGATCGGCGGAATCCGAAAAGTTATATAGACGGAGGACCTCCTGCAAGGCTTCCTTGCCGTCCTCGACGATGGAGAGGTAGTTCAGCGCCAGATGTGAAATTAACCTCCACAGCGCATCCCTCCCCATGGGGGGCCGGAGAGTGGGAGTGGGTTTGCGTAACGTGAAGGCGCCCTTGATCGACCCGATTCCCTCGACCTCGAAGTCGCCGTCCTCGCTCCCAAACGGCAAGCGGGAAAGAATGTCGCGATTGGTGCAGGTGCAATGAACGGTGATTGTCTGCGTCTCCGGCAAGCAAGTGCGCATGGAGAGGTCGACCAGGAATAACGATACCTCCGATCCCTCGTCCCCCTTCCGGGGGGAAGGACGCCGGGCGGAGTACCAGAAAGTTTGATTCTTTTCTCTCAGCGTTCGGTGCCGGTAGGAATAGAACGGTTCATAGTGGGTAAGCTCATGCGTGACCGGGTCAGAACTGACGACATCCTCGATGGAGAAAACCTCTGTGGCCATCCTCCGCCGCGCATCCGGAACCACGGGATATTCCGACCTCCTCTGGGTCAACATGATGGGCTCAGCAGTCTGAGGAAACAGATTGATGATGGGGGAGCATCCCAGAAGAATAGCCTTGGCCGTGACTCCCACTCCCAATCTTTGTTGCCGCTGCTCGACTTCGAAGGGAGCGATGAGGAAGATGATTTCCGCGCGTCCGCCGGTAACCGCTTTCAAGGATTGTTCCAGGTCATTCAATTCAAAAAAGAAAAACTTCTCCGGAAAGGCGAAATACTCCTGCAATAGCCTGTAGCCCTCGAAAGATCTTCGGGGGTATGGCAACACTGATTCAGATTCGGAAAACCCCATGGGCCGCAAGGACGCCATGCTGAGCGTGTGGGCGGGCTTCTTGGTGTTCTCGGGGTCTCTGACGACGATTTGCCGGCAGTTGTTGGAGAGCAGTTCGTACAGAGTATTCACCACATCGCCTTCACCGTTCAGATAGAACCGCAGGGAGGATATTTGGAGTTTATCGAAGCTGACATCGGAAAAGCAGCGGAGTTCCATCCGGAGAGCTGCGACCGCGTCAGGAGCGCGCAAGGGGGGGTTGAGTTTGTCGGGGGTGACCCACCGGGCATCGCTCACCTCAAAGGGCCAGAGGGTGACATCGTAGCAAGTGCGAAATTTGCAGGGAACCCCATCCACAGGCTTGGAATACAGGATTGAGTCGCGGGGAATGCAGAGACCGGTGGTCAGCTTTGCCTGCTCCGGGTCCAGACGAAACTGCGCGACCGTCATGGAGGGAATGGGTCGAAGAAAATGGGGATAAAGGATGTTGAGCAATCCCTCGGTTATCTGAGGAAATTCATCGTCAATTTTCAGATGCACACGCGCGGCAAGAAGGGCAAAACCCTCGAGGAGCCTCTCCACATGCGGATCGTCACATCGGTTCGCGTCCAGTTGCAGGCGCGCGGCGATCTTGGGATGCTTCTCGGCGAATTCCTTCCCCATCTGCCGGAGGAAGGTGAGCTCGTTTTCATAATAGTCGAGAAGATCATCGCGCATTCTATGTGCTCTTCACTGCGTATTCACCTTTGGACAGATCTAATAGCGTGTCGAAGAAAACGAGTTCCGGAGCCGGGTCCATGCGCAGCAAGCCTTCAATAGTGAAGTGGATGCCCCGCACTTCGTCGCTGGAAGGTGCGAGGTTCACTTTTATAGCCTGTAGCCTGGGCTCGAAGAGCTTGATCGCAGTCTTAATGGATTTCGCCAGAAATTCCTGATCTTTGGACGATAGCAGGTACAGACTTGTAGTGTCATGGACACCATAATTGTAGACGGAGCGCCCCACCTCCTGCAAAGATTCCGGAGGGGTTTCAATCGTGCAGCGCGTATTTAAGAGCCACTCCAAATCCCGCCGGAGCGCTGCCCGCAATTCCCGCAGTGATTGGGCTCTGGTCATGAGAGGCTCCAGTGTGCGGTCCGGTTCCTGATCGATGAGCCGATCCAGCACCGACAACGTAACGGGGCCTTCTTTGTCCAAAGGTGGCATTAGCTTCCAAGGTAGGTGATGGCCTGAACTGGGTCGAGACGGACGACCTTCTGAAAGAGCCTACGTTTTTCGGCGTCGTCCCCCTGCACTCTCTGGCTGTTCTTCATGATCACCACCAGGGCTTTGGCGATCGTTTTGGGGTTTTCCCAGGTCTCCAGGTGATTCGCCTCAATGCTCGCCGCCAAGTCTTCAATGATGGGCTGGGCAACCACATTTTTCCCGGCCGCGATGCAGATTTCGGCAAGCTGCAACTTTCGGAAGAACTGGCCCCTGCCCGTAAGTTGCCTTTCGACTTCGTGCGTCATGGTGTCGATGGCTTTTTCTGTTTGCCCCGCTTTCAAAGCCTCGTTCGCCAGGTCGTAACTGTCCACGAATTTTCGATGCCAGCCGGGTGCGGAATTATTCTCCTTGACCGGAGCCTGCGCGGCCGGTGCGCCGTCTGCGGCGGGGGTGCCGTCCGCTGCGGGTGCGCCCTCCGGTGGAGGAATCGGCGTTTCCGCGACCAGCTCCCGCAACCAGGCTCGGGTTTCGCTATTGGCGGGAGGGGTGTCATCCAGCAAGCTGACCTCTAGCGCTTGCGGCACATCACGCACCAGAGTTTTGAGTTCACTGCGAATGGCGATGGCAATGCCGGAATAGTCGCTGCCCAATCCCGAGCAGGCATCGACCGCGAACTTCTGGAGATCCAGCCAGCCGCGGCTGCACGGGAGGGACATGCAGTTTTCCGTGGCCTCCAGCAATTCGCTCCACTTCCCTTCAATGGCCAGTCTCTTGATATGCTGGCGCAGCTCAGTGGGCGGACCTTCCAGCAAGGTCATATCCTGTCTGCTCAAGGCGGCCCGCAGTTCACCCCAACGCAGACCCCTCATCATCAAGTAAGGCGCGGGGCTGAAGGGATCGAGTTTACGGAGGGCGGCCGCAGCGCTCGCCACGGCCGTAATTACTCCTCGACGCTCCACCGGTTCCTTGTCGCCAAAAGGGATCACAATGCCAGCGGGAGCCGCCCCCGCCCGCCCGTGTGTTTCAACCGGACCTGCCTCCGCGGCCCCACCGGCTGCCTCGGGCTGCCCCTCCTCGACGGGGTCCGGCTCCTTCTCGCGCTTCTTCTGGAGAAATCCATGCACCACAGGCCGGATCTCTGTTAGCAGTGACTCCAGCTTGTTAAGGGAAGGCGCCGTGTCGCCAAACTTCGCGTTGCAGGATTCCTTCAGAGGGGCGAGGGTCTCCAGGCACCTGTCAAGGTCCTTTTCGGCCTTTGCATAAAAGGCCTTGGGAGTTTCTTCGAAACACTTGTCGAGGGCTTCAAGCGCCACCTTTCCTTGCTCAATAGCTGCGGCACGGGCCTTCTTAGCTTCGTCGCTTTTTGCAGCGTCCTCGTACCCCAGCTTGCGGGACTCAAGTACGTCCGTAAAGCCATACGGTTCCTTGAGCACAAGACGAACGCTCTTCAGGGGAATTTCGAGCCGGGTGGCGAGAAATTCCAGCGGTGCAGCCCGCATTTCCGCATCGCCATCCTCCATCTCGGGGTAGAGCGTGTCCCAGAATTTCTCCACCAGACCGTGGCAAAGGGCCAACCCATCCCAGAGGCCGCTAAAGCCGTTTTGCTTCACCCATGCCTCAGTGAGCCAAGCTACCAGCCACAAGTCTTTGGTCTGCTTGGTCAGAGCTTCGGTGGTGAGTTTGATGACCAGTGGGTTGTCCGCCACTTTGCGGTCGCTCTCGGTCATCCCCGCCGGGGGAACTGCTTCCTCGCGCCGGGCTTCCTTGATCTTGCTGTAGATTTCCTCGTAGCGAAGGTCGGCGCCGCTGGGGTTGGGTCCATCGATAGGGTTCAAGAGGTCGTCAACAAGGGGCATAGTTTGTTAATCTCCCGCTGGAACCGGGCTGAACTCCAGCGAGCGCAGCTCGAGAAATGGGATCTCCTCATCATCTACCAGCCACATCTTCTGGCCGAAAGGGACTTCCTCAGGGTATACCTCGCGTTGCTCCCACACGGTGGCGCGTCCGAGCCGGACGGCATCATCGGAGTGCTGCCAGGAGAAGGGAGCAAGCGCCGGGAGCAATACTTCGCCGAGATCAGCCCCTTTGAACGAGGGCGTGGTGCGCACCGCCGCAGACGTCCAAAGGAGGTCTCTGAGCCGCTTCGGAGGTTCGATGTGAATCGAGGCCACGTGCTCAAGGGGGAGCAGCAGGTAGGCGCCCGCGGCAAAAAGTTCGAGCCGGGGTCCAATCCTGGGATCGGCGTCCCGAAGAGAGCCGAACGGCTTGCCATTGAACGTGCCCGGAGGATTCGGCCTAAGCGAGTCCGGGCGCTGCGGATACTCTCCGCGGGCAAACAGATCCTGCCGCTGCCGCTCGGCGTAGAGCGCGCTGCGAAAAAGCAGGACTCCTAGCTCAGTTGACGGTCCCGCTTGACCCAGGACCTCGAGTTGCTTATCCGCCCGCTCATAGTTTCCTGCGAAACATAAGAGCTCGAAGAGGAATGTTCGGCGGCGAGCGTCAGTTGGATTATCGCGGACTTCGGTATTCAGAGCCGTCAGTGCGTCACCCAACCGGCCGGCTCGAAACAGCTCTTGCGAGTTCATCTCCGGCTCTCCATAGAATACCACTGCCGACGAGTTTTTCCGAAGCCTGTTCAGCAGCGTCGTTACAAGGCTTCCTTGTTATTCTCGGTGCCCTGCACAACTCATGCGGGCATATGGAGCGAGGCTCTGGGATGCCAGTAGAGGCGCGTTTCCCCGCAGCCCGGGAGGCCGGCCTTCACAAAAGCCTTCCCGCCTCCCCCTATGCGCCGATCCCGGTTCGCCAGGACTCGCCCAAAGCGCTCGCCCCTACTGCCTATTGCTCTTCAACCCCAGTGGCGATGGGCATACACTTCGAGGGTATCTTGACGGCCCACCCGCCCGATGGGCGTGCAGGCACCTCCCCTTGATGTCGACACCGGGGACTGCCGGCGGCGCTACGACATTGCCACTTGCTTGATGTCATAGGTTGCCGCACCCGCAAGGGTAACCGCACCGCTCGACGTATCCTGAGTGTAGTATTGGTACTGGATCTTTTCGTACGCCAAGCTGAGACTCGCCACAGGGATTCCCGTTGATCCCCCGCCTGTACTGAAACTGGTAAGAAAACAATTGGTCAACGTGATGACCAGGTAACTATACGGGTTGCCCCCGCCTCCCGTCTTGCGACCAGTGAATGTGGCACTGGCAATGTGCGTCCCCGCCGTCAGGTTCTTCACGATCTGGAAGCTGGCGGCTTCCAACGTGAAAGAGACCGTGAGGTCCGATAACGAAGGTTTCCCGGCGGCGAGACCCTTGCCGCCGAGACTGGCGGGATTCGATGCGCCCCAACTCCAACTGTCGAGCTCGATGTTGTTGGTCATGCCTGCCGCTTGCGATTCCCCGTTTACACCTGCAATCAGAAGATAGTAATCACTGGGCATAGCTGCTCCCTCCTTTTCAATGAGTGGAATGCACGGGTCACGGACACTGACGAAGAGTGCCGAAATTCCCGTCAGAACTAAAAACTGAAGATCACCTCTTCGCCGGTTCGGGCAAATCCGCAACCAGCCGGAGAGAAACACTCAGCTCATCCAACTGAAAGTGCGGGCGAAGATAAGTAATGGCCCGGTAGCAACCAGGCTTGCCTTTGATCTCCTCTACGTCCACACGTGCCTCCCGCAAGGGAAATTGGGCTTTAGTGGCCTGATCGGCTTTGTCATCCTGGGTCACGTACTGGCTAATCCAGCGATTCAGGAAGCGCCAGCAGTCATCGCGTGACAAGAAGCTGCCGATCTTGTCGCGCATCATGGCCTTGAGGTAGTGAGCGAAACGGCAAGTGGCCATCATGTACGGCAGTTGCGCCGAAATGCGCGCATTGGCGGTGGCGGCATCGCTGTCGTAGACCTTGGGCTTATTGCAGGATTGGATGCTGAAGAATGCCGCCTTGTCCGTGCCCTTGCAATGAACTAGCGGCACCAGCCCCTGGTCTGCCAGCTCCTTTTCGCGCCGGTCGGTGATGGCGATCTCGGTGGGGCACTTGAGCGCCACGTCGCCCTCGTCGGTATGGAAAGTATGGGAAGGAAGGCCTTCCACCAAGCCGCCGCCCTCAACGCCCCGGATGGCCGTACACCAGGCGTACTGGGAGAACGCCGTCGTCATCCTGGCGCCGAGCGCGTAGGCGGCATTTCCCCAAAGGTATTTGCTGTGGTCAGTCCCATCCACCCCTTCTTCAAAGTTGAAGCCGTCCACGGGCACGGTATCTCTGCCGTAAGGCAGGCGCATCAGAACCCGGGGGCAAGTGAGGCAGACGTACTTCGAGTCTTCGCTTTGCCGGAAGCCCTTCCATTTGGCGAATTCTGTCGTATCGAAGATCCGCCCAATGTCCCGGGGTTGGTCCAACTGCGTGAAGCTCTCCATGTTCATGAGCTGCGAAGAGGCCGCGGAGAGGAAGGGGGCATGCGCCGCTGCCGCTACCGCTGCCATCTTTTCGAGAAGCTCCAGGTCCTCCGGATGCCTGCCGAATTCGTAATCGCCAATCAGGGCGCCAAACGGCTGGCCGCCGAATACTCCAAACTCTTCTTCGTAAATTTTCTTGAACGCCGCGCTTTGATCGAATTCCGGGGCGCGTTGAAGATCCCGCAGAAGGTCCTTCTTGGGGACATTCAACACTTTGATCTTCAGCATGGCGCTGGTTTCGCTCTGGCTGATCAGGTACTTCAACCCTCGCCAAGTGCCTTCCAGCTTCTGAAACGCCGGATGATGCAGAATCTCGTTGAGCTGGATAGAGAGCAGGTGGTCAATCTGCGCAATGCGCGCGTTGATCATCGCCTCGGTGTCTTTGGAGACGGCTACCTCCCCCTCCAAAACCTGGGTGATGAACTCCCTGACAAGATTCTTGCCGCGTTCCCGAGTGGCGGCATCTGTCCCAACCCTTCCAGTTTCGACAATCTGATCCAGAAGAGTCTTCTCGCCCACCTGCTCGGTAGTCTGCGGTGCTGCGGCCACTTTTGCTTCTTTAGGCATTGCCCCCTCCCTTTCCCTCTTCCTTCTTGGGTCCGATTTCCGAGCGCAACTTCTCTAACTTCTCAGTATTCGAAACGGCGTCGAGCAGAACCTCATCCAATTTATCGTTGGTCTGCAACGTGCCTTTCAGATCATTGAGACGGGTGCGGAGTTCGAGGAGTTCGCGCAACGGTCTCACCTGCCTGGCGACCTTCTCGGGCTCGAAGTCGTCCATACTCTTGAAGTTCAGATCGACTTTCAATTGTCCCGCATCGGCGTCTTCGCTCAGTTTGTTGTCCACAGCAAATGCCACGTGAGGTTTCATGCTTTCCAAAACGCTGTCAAAGTTGTCCAGCGTTACTTCGATAAACCTCCGGTCCTTTAGCTTGGGTAGCGGCTCGACCGGCTGACCAGAGAAATCACCTAGGACTCCCATCACAAAAGGAAGTTCTTTAACTTCAATCGCACCACCCGTCTCCACGTCATAGGTAACGTGGACACGCGGGGGTCGGACCCGTGAAAGCCTCTTCTGGACGCTCTCTGCCATAGGGCACTCCTTAACTTAAGCATATTTGATTGGCTTTTGCCTTCAGCACGTAGACTATTAACAAAATGTCCTACCCTTGTCAATGGAAAAAGGAACGGTCCCGATGCATGGGAGCACCACCCGCGCAACAGAATGGAGATAAGACCGCCGGGAGCGGGGTAACTCGACTGGCGGGGAGGGGATTGACGAAGCGCTTTAGAGACTGTATAAAGACTCTATGAAGACTCTTACTATAACGGATGCGAAAAAGAATCTCAGCCGCTGGCTGGACGCTGCCGCCCGCGGGCAGGAGATCGGGATTATCCGGGGTGCCGAAATCATTGCTTTGCGCAGGGTCGAGGTGGAATCCACCGATTACGCGCAACGCGAATACGCGGCGACACCAGAGCAGATTGCGGCGTTTGCGTCGGCCACCGAAAGACGCTATCGCCGGCTCAAGCGGTCAGGAAAATTGGTGACCGTCTCGACCGAGCAACTGAGGTACCTGCTTGAGTAAGCTCCTATCGATTGATCCCGCGGTGTTACGACGCTTACAGACCCTGCCGAAAAACGAAAAAGCCGAGTGCCTGTTAGCGCTGTGCGAGTTGCCGGAGACCTTTGGCCTCCCGCACGTGCACAGCGGCCTGGGGATTCGCAAACTGGGCGACAAGATTTTCGAGTGTCGCGCCAACGTTTCGTTACGCTTCATCTTTCAGGACCGGCCCTCGGACTCGTTCGTCTCTTTCCTGGGGAATCACGATGAAGTCAAAGCGTTGCTCCAAACCCGCAAGTATCGCTGAGATGGGCGGCGGGCGCAGGACGCGCTGGCAGAGACGTTGCGCGCGCTCGCGTGAGGTGTAAATAAAGGGCAATACAACCCGCATGGCGGTATAATAAACATATGGGCACAGAAGTCATTCCCAAGCTGACCTTCAAGCAATTCCGCGAGCTTCCGAGCGACGGCAAGCGCTACGAGCTCATCCATGGAGAGGTGCATGTGACTCCGTCTCCCGCCACTCGGCACCAATTCGCCCTTCAGAACCTTTACGAAAGCTTAGGGCCTTATGTCCACAAGAACCACTTGGGTGAAATCTTCCTGGCGCCCTTGGACGTGCGCCTGGGCGAAGAAACAGCATTGCAGCCGGACCTGATTTTCATTTCCAATGCGCGCGCCGGAATCATTCAGGAGGATTGGATTGCAGGTTCTCCGGACCTTGCCGTGGAAGTACTGTCCCCTTCCACGGCAGGACATGACCGTGCCACCAAGCTGCCCATTTATGCCGAGGCGCGCGTGCCCGAGGTGTGGTTCATTGACCCCAAGGCCAAGACCGTCGAGGTTTTGACCCTCCAGGGGGCGAAGTATCTTGTCGAAGCCACGTACGCAGGCCATCACCTCCTCACCTCCAACCTCTTTCCCGGCTGGCAGCTTTCCCTTGACGACCTCTTTGATTTTCGCGGACGCTTCTAAAGGCAGAATTGAGGTTCGCACTCACTCGAAAGGAGACTTAAACGTTGATCAATGAGGTGATTGTCCAAGTCCTAATTTGAAGATCATATAATCTTTCGTCTGAACCAAAACGGGGAATCTCCGGACAAGAAGTCCTCTCAAGTCCCGCTGCTTGTCAAATTCAGTAAATGACCTCACGATGAAAAAATCCGGATGGACGTTTTGGGAGATATCTTCATACTGGTCTTCAGCGGTGGGTATCGGGCGGCCCAACAGCCGCTCCCACTCGAAATCAACACTGGTTGGCCATGGTATGACGGAGACCTCCCCGTAATACTCGAGCGGCCGAACATACTCCGAACCCAGAATTATGTTCCGGGGACTATGATTCACCGCATTCCCTATTTCCTCAGCGATTCTCACTTGGGTCGAGCTCTCGGCGTGATAGAGCCTTCTGCGTGCTGTGCCTAGGGCAAGGAGCCCAGCCGCGAGAAAGATCCCGACTAATGCGGTCCGCCAGAACGAAGGACGGCCAAACCGTGCGACTTGTTCTAAAGCGAGGTCAATAACCGGGACTAGGGCGAGGGCGATGACCGGTAGGAAGGGCAACTGGTAGTAGTCGTGTGTAGCGATATGGTAATCGAACACCAGGCCATATACGAAATATGAAATCCCCAAACCAACCAGCAAAGCTCTCATCCAGCCTCTTGGCAACAGCAAAAATCCCAGCAACGCCAGTGCGACTGCCGGAAATCCAATTGCCCGATTGATCTGCGCAAGCCAGGCAAGCCAGAAGCGCCAGTGAAGTAACAGTTGCGGCATGAAGGTGTTGTCCGCCTGACTTTGAAGAAATCCGGCAATGAACAGCCCATAAACGTAATAAAGGGCAGGCGCAAGGGCGATCGCAAAGAACGTCAGTGTTTTCTTGTTGAGGAGCGCATTTCGGATGCCGTGCTGAAATATAGCTAATGAGAGAAACGCTCCGAACAAAGGGAAAAGACACATGGGCTTGATGAAGATCCCCAAGCCGGCCAGCACCCCGGCCATCACGAGTCTCAAATTCGACGGCTGGTCAGAATAAAGGACGATTGAATAAACGGAGGCGAGAAGTGTCATCACCATCAACGGGTCGGGTTGGAAACTTCTACTGGCGATAATGCCATACGGCAAAAGGAGGTAGAAGCCGGTCGAAACTACAGCCGAGTCGATGGAAGTCCATCTTCTTGCGATGAGGTAAACGAACGCTCCGCCAAGAATCCAGAATATTGATGAGAGGACTCGGGGAATCCATGGGCGCTCTCCGCCAGTGACACGATACGTGAAGGCAGCAACATGTTCCATGATGGGGGGTTCCAGGACGCCTTCCATCTGCAGGTTCGTCTCTGAGACCTCCCTTTCCCACTGCGGAACCGACTTCAAGCTCCGAAAATAGTAACCCCGCGCAATCAGGTAAGACCGGAATTCGCGATTTGGCCAGAAGTCCAACGGGGGGTCGCTAATACGATAGAGGCGAACGCCAAATCCAGCCACAAACACGAAGGCCAACAGAGCCCACTTCAAAACACGCGTATTTACAATGAAGGGCGACCTTCCGCCGCGTGGCGAGATAGCATGACTGGCCGCCACAGGGCCTGCTTCGGAGGCCGAGGATTCAGCGGCAGTCGTCGGGTTTGTCGGGCTAGTCTTCGCCTCCTTCGCAAGACCGACTCCGTCTGTCAAAGTCTGGAGGCTGAGGTTCCGGTTGAAGATTGCCCCCTCCTATACTGACCAGAATTTCCGTTTTCAGTTTTTGCCCTACCGATAAAATACACCTGACCCCCGCTCAATGCAACTTTCAGCCGGGTTTCCACTGCCCGGTGCTTCCACGGGCCATGGATCGCGCGGGTTTGGCGCAGGCACCCAGAATGGCCAGCGCCTGGGCCGGCCGGTAACGGCGGCCCTCCACGCCGATCAGGTGCGGGAGCTCTTCCGTGCTGGCATCAGCAACGCAAGTAGCGCGGGCCGCCGATTTTGCGGTCCACATCTTTGCCATAGCTCTTGTCGCCACCGCGCCGGATTCTATCGCGGCGTCGAAACTCCGGCGTTCCTTTTCTTGCCGATCGATATTTCTTTATCGTTGTGCGCCTCCGCGTGAGAATGCCCTCCGATCCGCGCGCACGAATCTGATCGCTCCATCACGGGGCCGAAAAGACGTGGACTACGAAAGCGGTAGTCCGTACTAATCGCTCTTCCACCAATCCAAATTTGCAAGCAGGATTTCGGACCGCGGATGGCACAGGCACTCCTGTCTGTGTCCAGGGCTGAGGCCTCCCGAAGAACCCCAGACCCCGACGGGAATCTGCGCTACGCTTGCTTCACGGGTGTCCGAAGAGGCTCAGTTCAGTGGAATGCCTATCAACTTGATTATCTTAAGGGCATTCGAGTGCTCCACTTTCCCTGGGCGGAGGTGGTAGTCAAAATTCAAGCCCTCCGCCGTGGGCAAGTCGGCGAAATGTACGTTAGCGCCTTTCAGTTCACGCTTCTCAGCGATCTCCGTCAAAGCGAGGTCGTGCGATGTGACCAGTCCGATGGCCCGGCGCTCCACGAGCAAACGAATGACGGCTTCGGCGGCGACGCGCCGGTCGGCGGAGTTGGTACCGCCGAAAAGCTCGTCGATAAGAAAAAGGACGGGCGGACCTGAGGCCGCGCAGTCGAATATCGCCTTGAGCCGCTCGACCTCAGCGTAAAAATGGGAGTGGCCATTCATCAGGGAGTCATCTACGCGGATCGACGCGCATACCTGAAGCGGCGACAACCGCAGCCGCGCGGCCCGCACCGGCGCGCCCATCCAGGCTAACGTGGCATTCAAGCCGACGGCACGGAGCAGCGTGCTTTTCCCTGACATGTTTGACCCAGTCACCAGGAGAAAGCGCATCTCCCCGCCCAGCGTCAAGTCATTCCGAACACAAGTCCGCACATCCATCAACGGATGGCCCATTTCGGTGGCTTCGAACCACGGGCCCTCGCCTACCAGTTCAGGATACGAGTCGGCTGGATTCTCGTAAGCGTAAGCGGCGATGGCCAGCAATGCCTCAAACTCGCCCAAAACCGTGAGGTATTGGAAAAGTTCCTGCCCGTGGCGCTGGCGCCAGCGTTCGATCTTCATCGTCCACTGCGTGCTCCAAAGGAGCGGAAAGAGCAGCCAGAAAAGGTATTCGTTGTCGCGCAATTCACGCACCCGCTCCAACCGCTGGAGCTGGGAAACGAGTTTGGACGATCCGCGGAGCCTGAGTTGCACCCGGCTGAGCAACGCCCCCTCAATCGATTCGCCGTCCACGAGCACGCATAACCTGCGCATCGATTCGAGTTTACTTGCGGGCAATTGCATGCCGCCCAGGACGAACCGGACTCGGCGGCGGAGGAACAGGGCGATCGCCCCTTGTGCCGTGCCGATGATAGCCAGTACCACCACCGTGTCGTGTGGAGTGATCACCTCTCTCCACCCACATACCGCCACGCTGACCAAGGATAGGGAAAGCAGGAGGCCTGCCCAGGGGGCCCAGCGCGGGAACCGGACCTGGCTTGCCACGAGCCAGTCACGCAGACTGTTCCAGGAATACTCACTGGCCTCGTCCCCACGCAGCAACGCGAACTTTTCCCGCAGATCGGTTCGATCGCACAATGAACGGATGGCACACTGCCGGGAGATCACATCTTCGGGTGGAGCAGGCGACTGCAACCACCGGCCCAGCGCTTCCCGGCCGGCTGGGGTCTGAACGTCGCAGAGCAATTCGAACAGCGACCCTTCACCGAACAGATCGAGGTCGTGTGCGCTCACGTGGTCTTTCATTTGCAGGTCCAAACCCGGGTCGCCCTTCCCCATCCACTCATGCTGTACGCGCTGCAGCCTGCCGTGATACAGGTCGAGCAACCGGACCGAATCTCGAGCGCGGCGGTCGCGCCTGCACGCTTCACCAAACGCCGCCATCGCCGCAACCGCCGGCAGAAAGGCCGTCCACAGGGGCAATAGATGAGGCCAGAACCACAGGTAAAATGACGCGACGAGTGCAATCAACGATGCGATGACGTACCCATAGCACCTCCCGCGCTGAATTATTGCCCAATCGCGTTGTTGTTGGAGCTGAGTGATCCTGGCACGGTAAGTCGAGATGATCTGATCGCGCGCGCGTTGGGGACTGTCTGCCGAAAGCTCCGTTTCGGGAAATGTAGGAGACGGTTGACTTGGCGGGGTCTCCGTAATGCCGGGCCTCAGGGTCTGGCTGAGAACTCCTGTCGCCCAGTGCCAGAGGGGGATGTCAGGCAAGGAATCGCTCCCTTTTGGAATCTACTCTTCTATCTCCCGCCTCGTGTTCTCGAACTGACGGATAACGTACACCTTGCGAACTCGAGCCGCAAGGCCACCCGCGCGGATATGCAGGACAGGTCCATCTACCACGACCATTGGTGGCCTATGGTCACGTGCACGCCGTTCACGCCGGGGTTCGTGATTGCCAACAAGGCATTCGACAAGTGAAAGAACTTGACCGCAACGGTTATCGCATGGTTGCCGTGCAGCAGGATGCGCAGTCCCGGACCGCCCTGGGCCGTGAAGTTGACCTCCGAGGTCCCCGCCGGGACCTCCGCCCTGGTAAACAAGCAGCCGCCCGCCAGCTCGAAATACGGCGCCACCCGCTGGCGCGGCACGAAGTTCCACTTAAAAGCAAAAATGTTGAATCCGCCGCCGTAAGTATTCCCCCTATTTCCTGCCAGCGCCGCCGGGATTATGTCGAATGCATATTCCAGATTGCCACGCCACATGCCCTGGCCGTGCTCACCCGTTATGATCTTGCCCACACGCACACCTGTAAACCAGATGTGCGTGCCTGTTGTATCAAAAGCTCTGGCCCACTGCTGCTCGTAGAGGCCGTGTGCGAACCCCGTCCAAAGCTCGAGCGTCCAGGAGGTTGGAGATGGCGTTTGGCCGCCCCCTTCGCCCTCTTGAACGACCTGCTTTGATTGCAAGGGAGTGCTCTCGCCCCGGGATTCTCTCTCTCCCGCCACCAGGATATTGAGGAACGGTTGGGAATCCTCTGCTCCGCTCTCACAGCGATACGTCCCTGCACTCAACGGATCAAAAGTGTGTGGGCAGCGGGCGTCGGTAGAGGTAGAAAGTGCTCCTGCCCCCAGAGTGCCAGACTGCCCATTCGGATCGGCAACGGTACCCTGAGTCGAACTCACGGTTGAACCCTGCCCAAAGTCAGCGGATTCCTGAGCGAGTAAAGGTGCTTCCAGAATGACGAATAGGGCGAAGATCATGGCCGGAAGACATCGCCCCACAGCTCTCGAGCGATTCTTGAAAGCGGATGGAAAGCATGCGCGGCGGGATCCTGAACGGTTGCAAAGAGGCATCGGCTCAGTCATCCTTCCTACTCCGGAATTTCCGTAATGGCCTTTCGGCTCCTGAGGGTATGCAGCCCATGTCTTCAATCGAGCCCTTCCCCGGCAGGCAGCGTAGCGCGGCCTTCTGGCCCAAACAACGAAAACCCGCACCCGCCCCTGGTCTACAAGTGAGAGGTAAAACCTTGCGTTTATGCGGGTCCAGAGAAATTCTCCCAGAATTGTCCGCCAAACATAAATAGAAACAGCGGTATGGCAATGCAGGGTTGGTAACCGTTCGGCTCCGAGACGCCCCCAGTATATGAGGTGCGGAGTTGAAGAACAACCCCTGCTACCAGAGCAGGCAGCAAGCTCAGCGCGGACCTGTTCGGCAGGTTCACGCCTTTTGGGTATCGATGGGCGATCAACCGCGGACCCAACACAAGGCCTGTCATCGCGAATCACGGTGGGCCCCGCCCGCTTCAGCGGGTTTTTGACGGAACGCAGAATTTCTTGCTTGACATTGTTTACCGTAACGTTATAATAGGCGCGGTACCTAGCGTCTGGATGGGAGGAAGCTATGGGAGAGACATCTGCTTGCCCTGGCACCCAACCGGAGGCCTATGCCTGCTGGCCGCCAAAAGGCAAAAGGCGGAAAGCAGCAGGCGGAAAGGGTAAGG
>Ga0326727_10000696_pt1:0-82500 | contig 135259 bp, 102 predicted proteins | sample MB2enrmetagenome_FD_207643 | JGI IMG/M metagenome (GOLD analysis project Ga0326727, IMG submission 207643) | Lab enriched peat soil microbial communities from McLean, Ithaca, NY, United States - MB29MY | ecosystem: Environmental > Terrestrial > Soil > Wetlands > Peat | place: USA: New... | reverse complement strand
GACAAATCCCTTTCTTGTGGCCACAATTTCTGGCAAGCTACTGCTTGCCTCATCTTCATTCTGCTACTATGTCAGAATTCCAAGGAGGATTTGCTCTCATGGCCAACAACCAAATGAATCGTCGCCAGTTCATCAGCACCACCGCCGGAGTGGCAGCGCTGGGGGCAGCGTCGAGAGCCACCCTGCTTTCGCCCCGGCCTCTCCAGGCCGCACCCGGCGCCGTGCTGCCCCGTGACCGGGTGCGTTTCGCTTCAATCGGCACGGGAGTGGAAGGTTGTACGATCATGCAGGCAGCGCTCGCCTGCCCGGACACGGAGATCGTCGCGGCATGCGACCTCTACGACGGCCGCCTGACCGCCGCGCGGGAGTATGCCCACAAGGATATTCCCACCACGAAGGATTACCGCGCCATTCTGGATCGCAAGGACGTGGATGCTGTTCTCGTCGCCACGCCGGACCACTGGCACGCCCGGATTACGCGAGACGCTTGCGCCGCCGGCAAAGACGTTTATTGCGAAAAGCCCATGTCACACACCGTGGACGAGGCCTTTGCGATGATCGATGCGACGATCGAGTACAACCGCATCGTGCAGGTGGGCAGCCAGCGCCGCAGTTCGATCGTCTATGCGAAGGCCAGGGAGATTTTCTCCAGCGGCGCCTTGGGGCAAGTGACTGCGGTGGAGGCTTGCATTGACCGCAACGACGCCAGCGGCGCCTGGGTTTATCCCATCCCGCCGGATGCCAGCGAGAAGACCATTGATTGGAACCGCTTCCTGGGCGATGCGCCCAAACGGCCTTTCGATCCCATTCGCTTCTTCCGCTGGCGTTGCTTCCGAGACTATGGCGAGGGCTTGCCGGGTGACCTGTACGTTCACATGCTGACGGGAGTCCACTACATCACGGGAGTGAGCGCTCCGCCCTTGCGCGCCGCCAGTATGGGAGGCATCTTCCGCTGGATTGAAAGCCGGGAGTCTCCGGACCTGATCTGGACGCTTTTTGAATATCCCAGCTTCCGCCTCTCCCTGCGCTGCAACCTGAATAATGAATCGCCGGGTATGGAGCGCTATTACGGCACCAAAGGGACTTTGGAGATCAAGGACGACGTGCTTACCGTCACACCGCAGCACACCGAACCGCAACCGGAGGGCTATTCGATTCTGGGCTGGCCGGAAAAGCTGCGGATGGAATACCTGGAGAAGTGGCACAAGGAGCATCCTGCACCTTTGCCTGGGAAGTATGCGCTGAACAAGTCCGCGGAAAGCTTCCAGGCCCCGCCCGGTTACGACTACCAGGTTGATCACATGAATAACTTCATGCAATCAGTGCGCACCCGGCAGCCCTCCGTCGAGGATGCGGTCTACGGAAAGAACACGGCGATCGCTTGCCACATGGCGAACTACTCCTACTTTAACAAGAGCCTCGCCGTGTGGAATGAAAGCGCACGCCAGATCCAGGGCGCATAGAATCTCCGAGGGGCGCAGCGGCGCCAGTCACCAGCGTGCGGCTGCGCCCTGCTGCTCCGGGAAACAGCGCTCTGGCCAAGAGGGTGCGGGGAGAGGCAATTTGAATTCACTACCCTCGCCCGCTTGCAGGAGAGGGCGGCCCGCAGCCTGCGTTTTTATCAGCCGGGGCAGGTCGGGTGAGGCGCCAATTAGGGATTGATTTCTGGAACCCATGGAGTGAGGAGTACTGCACCAAAGACCCGGCGTGACTATCCCCCTCTGGAGGTTTGACTCATGATCCATGCCAAGTTCTCTCGCCGCGACTTTATGTGGTGGACCGCCGGCGTAGCGGGCGCCACGCTGGCAGCCAGGACCATTCTGCTCGATCCTGGTCCTTCCTATGCCGCTGGCGTTTCTGTCCCGCCCAGCGACACCGTGCGCTTCGGTATCATCGGCATCGGTATGCAAGGTTCGGGCCTGCTGTCCAACGCGAGTTCGTTGCCCGGAGCGGAGTGCGTGGCGGCCTGTGACCTGTATGACGGCCGGCATGGCGTGGCGAAGGAGATTGTGGGCAAGCCCATTCCCACCACGCGCCGCTACCAGGACCTGCTGGATAACAAGGAGATCGATTGCATCATCAATGCCACGCCGGACCACTGGCGCAAGCAGATCGTCGTGGACTGCTGTAATGCCGGGAAAGATGTCTATTGCGAAAAGCCCATGACGCATGGTGTCAGCGAGGGTTTTGAAATGATCGCGGCCGCGCAGAGGAACCGTCGTATCGTGCAAGTGGGAAGCCAACGCGTTAGTTCGATCGTCTATGCCAAAGCCAAGGAATTGATTGCCGCGGGGGCGATCGGCGACGTGCACACCGTGGAAGCGACGATGGGCCGGAACGACCCGAACGGCGCGTGGGTGTATCCTCCGCCCCCGGACCTCTCGCCCCAGACGATGGACTGGGACACCTGGCTCGGCACCGCGCCCAAGATCCCGTTCAACCCCTTGCACTTTGCGCGCTGGCGCTGCTGGCAGGCTTACGGATCAGGTGTGGCAGGGGATCTAATGGTGCATCTCTTGAGTGGCATCCACTTTGCCGGCGGGGTCAATCAGCCTCCCCAGCGCGCCTTGGCAACCGGTGGCTTGTTCCGCTTCACGGATGGCCGTGACTTTCCAGACGTCCACTGTGTGCTCTACGACTACCCGCAATTCCCGGTGGCCATACGGCTTACGCTTGCCTGTGATACGCCGGAAATCACGCGGTTCCTAGGGACCGGCGGAGTGCTGGAGGTGGCGGGCTCTGAACTGACCCTCACCACACAAGATGGGACCGATCACGGCCCGGGTTGGTACTACAGCAGCTTCCCCAAGAACCTTCGGGAGGAGTACGAGAAAAAGTGGCACGCGGAGAATGACGCCCGGGTTGCGAAATACGGCAGCGAAACTACGGCTTTTCGCGCCCCGGTAAACTACGACGATGGTAAGTCGCACATGCGGAACTTTTTCGACGCGGTGCGGACCCGCAAGCCCGTCGTCGAGGATGCCGTTTTTGGGAATAATGCCGCCATTGCCTGCCATATGGCGAACGCTTCGTACTTCAAGAAGAGTGTGGCAGCATGAGATGCAGGTGAGAAGGATCTTCGCACCTAGCCCGGATTGCACACGGCGGTTGGAAAGGCCCTGCTTTGAAGCACGCGGGAAAACTCACCAATGCTGTCATCCTGAGCGAAGCGAAGGACCCGGGCATTTGAATTCTCAAGCAAACACAGGGATCCTTCGTCGGCTTCGCGTCCTCAGGATGACATGGTGAGGGTTCTTCCGCAGACTGGCAGGCTCCGCCTCAAAGGAGTGATCGACCGCGAAAAGAAAGGCCCCTCGAGGATGCGCTGTCGAGGGGCCTGGAGGTTAGTAGAGGAGGAATCCTGTCCCGCACCGGGCCGCGCCGCGAAGCCCTGGGGGCAAGGTCATCTCAGCGCGGAACCGATGCTCGAACGGGACTCTGATCATTTCTAATTCCAGACTGGCTGGAAGTCCAATCGATTCTGTTTATAGGTCTCATCAAGAAATTCGGGCTCGGCTGCGGTAAAACTCCTAGGCGCTGTCCTGAGTCCTTGCTTGTCATCCTGAGCGTAGCGAAGGATCCTTTTCATTTGACTCAGGATAAACTGCGCGAAGAATCTCGATATTTCGCTCAGTGCAAACGGCCCTGGCCGGCAGGGTCCTCTCAAGGGGCTGATGAGCGAAGCACTATCCGCTGAAGATCTGCTGGCACGCATTGCCCAACAAGATCTCGCCGCATTGGGCGAGCTCTACGACCGCTATGCATTTCGCGTTTTCGGGCTGCTGATGCACATCCTCTCCTCCCGCGAGGAGGCTGAAGAGATCCTCGCGCAGGTCTTCCAACGCCTCTGGGCCGAAAGCCGAATTCTGCGCGAGGAGGGGGGCAGCGTGGCGGCTTGGCTGGTAGTCACGGCGCGCCAGGCTGCGCTGGACCGGCTCTGCGTCGTGCGCAAGGGCAAGCTACGGCCTGCTGCCCGCGCCGAGGCCGCAGGTGGGGAAAAAGGGACTGACACAAGCTCTCGAGACACAAAGGTTTCCACCTCCGCGCCACTTGCTCCAAGGGCCGCCTCAAAAACTTCCGGTCTCCGGTCCGGAGCGGGGAAACCCGGTCCTGGAGGCCGCGCGAAACTCGCGGCTCTGGTTGGCGTTCCCCCTGCCTGGCTTCCCCGGCCCGGCGAGATTGAGTTGATTGACGACCGTCTGGAGCTTCTTCATAAGGTCATTAACCAGTTACCAATGTCGCAGCGGCAGGCCCTGGAACTCGCCATCTTCGCAGGGCTCAGCGAGACCGAAATCGCTGCGGAACTGGGGGAGCCACTGGGTAAAACCCGGACGGGCTTGCGGGCTGCGGTCACCTTCGTCAAGCATCGCCGTCGCGCCATACTGGGAAAATGGGCTGCCAACATCTAGAGGAAATCTACGAGTTGTTCCTGCTCGGTGCGCTCTCGGAGCAGGGCGCGCAGGAGCTTCGCGAGCACTTGGCGCGCGGCTGCCCGCATTGTCGGGAACGCATCCGCGAAGCGGCGGAAACGGTTTATCTCTTGAGCCTCACCTCCAAGCCTGCCCGCCCCAATCCCCAAGTGAAAACGGAGCTGCTCCACGGGCTTCACAAGAAATAGGCTGCCTTTCGCGGAGCGCGAAGCACGAAGCACGGAGCACGGAAATCGTCAGGAGGGTCCTGTAACGGCGGGGCTAAACAGGCCGCCGAAGAACGTAATGTTGCTGTCATTCTGAGCGAAACGAAGAAGCTGTATCTGAATTATCAAGCAAATACGGAGGTTCTTCGCTTCGCGCAGAATGACAACAGAGAAGCGTTTTTCATCAACCTCTTAACTACGTATCCCTCCTGATGCAGTGGGAAGAAGCAGTCCCTGTATGCGGCAGGTGGCGGTTGGTTCAATCGACAGCCAAACAAGGTCTGCGACGTGAGTTGGGTCTGATTCAGGCCACGGCCATTGCCATCACCGACATGGTGGGGATCGGCCCGTACATCACGATTCCGCTCTTCCTCGCAACCATGGGCGGGCCCCAGGCGATGCTCGGCTGGCTGGTGGGCGCGGGGCTGGCCTTTTGCGATGGCTTGGTTTGGGCGGAACTCGGTGCGGCACTGCCCAAGGCCGGCGGCAGCTACAATTACCTGCGCGAGGCGTTCGGCCCGTACCGTGTGGGGCGCTGGCTTTCGTTCCTGATGGTATGGCAGGTCATCTTTTCGGCGCCTCTATCGATCGCGAGTGGCAGCATCGGCTTTGCGGACTACCTTCGCTACCTGCTGCCCCAGCTTCCTCCCTGGGGAGTGCGCTTCGTCGCCGCCATGCTTCCGTTGCTGGTGGTAGTGCTACTCTATCGGCGCATCGGAGCGATCGGAAAACTCTCCGTGGTGCTCGTCACGGGAGTGCTCATCGGATGCCTGGGCATTATCCTTTCCGGCCTTCCACATCTAAGCGCTTCCCGCCTTTTTGATTTCCCTCCCGGGGCCTTTCACCTGAACTGGATATTCTGGGCAGGGCTGGGCCACGCTACCCTTTATGCGCTCTATGACTATTTTGGTTACTATAATGTTTGCTATCTGGCAGAGGAGATACGCGATCCTGGCCGCGTGATTCCGCGCGCCATTCTCTTTTCGATTCTCACCGTGGCCGTGTTCTATATCCTCATGACCGCTTCGTTCCTCAGCGTCATTCCGTGGCGCGAAGCCATTGGGAGCCGCTTCATCGCATCATTGTACATGGAGACGCTATGGGGACCTGGGGCGGGGAAGCTCACAACGGTGCTGCTGCTCTGGATTGCCATTTCCTCGGTCTTCTCCTTGCTCCTTGGGTACTCACGCATCCCTTACGCTGCGGCCATCGATGGCAATTTCTTTCCGGCATTCGGGCGGCTCCACCCGAAGGGGGACTTCCCGTACTTTTCACTCATCACGCTGGGAGTGATTGCCTCCCTCTTCAGCCTCGGCCGCCTGAGCGAAGTTATCGGCAGCCTGATCGCCACGCGCGTGCTTATCCAATACCTTCCCCAGACCGTCGGCTTCTTTCTGCTGCGCTTCCGCAGGCCGGATTTGGCGCGCCCGTTCCGGATGTGGCTCTACCCGCTTCCTGGAATCGTCTCGCTCTGCGGATGGGTCTATATCCTGGGTACGGCCGCTGCGCGGTCTCTGCTCTTTGCCTTCGGAGTCCTTGCGGTGGGAACTGCAGCGTATATGGCACGCGCCCGGGCGCAGCATGAATGGCCGTTCCACGAGCGGTAGGCAGGCTAACCCGTTCTTCTCCTCCAGGGAGGACTCCGGTGCGTCGGAGCCGCGTATGCAATACCAGGGGAGAGGCGCCTGACGGAGAGGGCAGGTGAGGGGTCTTTTTAAAACCCCAGCGGACTTTGGTGGAACCGTTCCCCGGATGCCGTCTATCGCACCCCGTCCGCAGGCTTTCGCGCCAGCAAAAACATCCCCTCGTTATGCACAATCTGGATATCGTCTCCCTGCGCCTGGGCTGAGAAGCCAGCCCGGTCGCCCGGCATCGAGTCTTCCAGCAGCTTGCGGGTTTCCTGATAGCGCTTGCTTGCCGAATTCACGCCGGCGCGCACCATCCACTGATGGAACGAGCGGGCCCGGCGGCGGAGCGACTGCCGCAGCACCTCCAAGCCTTCTTCGTCGAACATACGCAGATAATCCGTCAGGCGCAGCGTTAACGCGTGCGAAGGGTCACGCAGTTTTTCGATGCGGTTGTATAGCTCATATTTCGGATCGCTTTCGGGCGCAAGGGGGTCAATCAGTACCAAGCGGCCCTCCAGCTTCGCCACGCGGATTATTTCCCGCAGGACGAGCCCGGGCTTGGGGAGGTGATGGAACGAACACTGGCACGACACGAGATCAAACGTGCCGTCGGGGAAGGGAAGTTGCTCGGCGTCCGCGCACGCGAAGGCGGCGTTTGAAATCTTTTTTTCGGCTTGAAAGGCGCGTGCCCTGCGTAACATCTCAATCGTCAGGTCCACGCCGTACACGAAGCTAACGCGCGGGGCAACTCCCAGTGCAAAGGCTCCCGGCCCGCAGGCGACATCAAGCACCCAGTCTGTCGCTTGGGGCTTCGCGAACTCCACCTTTTCCGCCAGGATCTCAGGCGTATCGCGGACCGCAAAAGTTGAGAAGGCTTCCGCGGTTTTGGTGAATTGTTTTTGGACGGCTTCTTTGTGTTTTTTCGACATGAGGTTATCCGAACCGTAGTCTACAAGATTTCTGGCCCGCGAGCGAGGAAACGCCGGGGACATCCCCCCCAAATTTCAGTTGACGCGGGCGCGACGGGACTATAGATTTAGCGTCTTTTCAGGTGGAATTCGACGATTAACAGGCAGCCGCAAGGGTCGTTGCCCATCAAACACCATCGACGTGAGGGACCCGGCGCCGGGAGGTAACACGATGAAAGTCGGACTCTTTACAGCTCTGCTGGCCAAGCTTAGCCTCGATGAGGTCATCAAGAAGATCAAGCCGCTCGGCATCCGAACGGTTGAGCTGGGGACCGGTAATTATCCCGGTGACCCGCACTTGAAGCTTGATTTGCTGGGCCAGCCCTCCAAGATCAAGGAATTCAAGCAGAAGCTCGAGGATCAGGGCATCACCATTAGCGCCTTGAGCTCCCACGGCAATCCTCTTCACCCCAACAAGAAGATTGCGGAACTTCATGCTGAGACCAGCCGCAAGACTATCCTGCTGGCAGAGAAGTTGGGTGTCGGGCGCGTCATCGATTTCTCAGGCTGCCCGGGCGATTGCGACGAATCGAGGTTCCCCAACTGGTCGCCAACGGCCTGGCCGACTGAATATCTGGAAATCTTGAAGTGGCAGTGGGAAAAGAAAGTCATTCCCTACTGGATGAAGCGGGCCAAGTTTGCAGAAGACCACGGCGTGCGCATCGCGATTGAAATGCATCCGGGATTCGTGGTCTACAATCCTGAAACCATGCTGCGATTACGCGAAGCGGCAGGGCCTGCCATCGGATGCAATTTCGATCCCAGCCACATGTTCTGGCAAGGGATCGATCCTTGCTCGGCGATCCGCAGGCTGGGGGAAGCGGTCTTTCACATCCACGCAAAGGACACGCGTCTGTACGACGACAACATCAAGGTCAACGGTGTGCTGGATACGAAACCTTACAGCGACGAGAAACACCGTTCCTGGATCTTCCGCACGGTCGGTTACGGCCACGATGCGGATTTTTGGTGCGACTTCGTTTCCACGCTGCAGATGGTGGGTTATGACGATGTGCTTTCCATTGAGCACGAGGACAGTCTGATGTCCGTGGATGAAGGCCTGAGCAAAGCCGCGGGGTTTCTCAACCAAATCGTCATCAAGGAGAGACTGAAGGAAATGTGGTGGGCATAAGACCCATGCTGGCCGTCGGTGCCTGCTGGCCGGCCGCGATTGACCAGGGTGACAAGTTCCTGAATCTTGAAGATGTGGGGGAGACTCAAACATGCCGGAGATTAATGTTGCGCTCATTGGCCATCGTTTCATGGGGAAAGCACATTCCAATGCTTATCGCCAGGTGCGAAGGTTCTTCCCGGGAAAGCTTATTCCTCGCATGAAGGTTTTGTGTGGCAAGGCTTGTGTGGAAGAACTGGAAGAGACGGCGCGCCTTTACGGGTGGGAGGAGTCTGACTGCGATTGGGAGCGGGTGGTTGCGCGCAAGGACATTGATATGGTCGATGTTGCGACGCCCGGCTACCTCCATCATCCCATGGTTGTCGCCGCGGCCCAGGCTGGCAAGCACGTCCTCTGCGAAAAACCCCTGGCGAACAGCCTGTCTGAGGCCAAGGACATGCTCAAGGCTGTCGAGAAGGCAGGCGTAATGCACATGGTGAATTTCAGTTACCGCCGTGTGCCCGCCGTCGCCTTCGCAAAGGAACTGATCGAAGAGGGAATCCTCGGCGATGTCTACCATTATCACGGGGCGTATTTGCAGGACTGGATCATCGATCCCGAGTTCCCGCTCGTTTGGCGTTTGGAGAAGAAATATGCCGGCAGTGGCGCTTTGGGTGATATCGGCGCGCACGCCATCGATCTGGCGGAGTACTTGAATGGTGAGATCGAGGGCGTGACCGGAATGCTGACGACCTTCATTAAGGAACGGCCTCTGCCCGCGGAAGGCGAGGGCGCCTGGGGAGCCAAAGGGCAGAAGGGCAAGGGCAAAGTCACGGTCGACGACGATGCGAATTTCCTGGCCCGCTTCAAGAATGGGAGCGTGGGAGTTTTCGAGTCTTCGCGATTCGCGGGCGGCCGCCGTAACTTCAATACCTGGCAGGTTTACGGCAGCAAGGGAAGCATGGCCTTCAACCAGGAACGCATGAATGAACTGGAACTCTATGATCGCACGGAACCCTCGGATCGGCAGGGTTTCAAGACCATCTCGGTCACTGAGGCCAATCACCCTTACGTCGGCGCCTGGTGGCCGCCTGGGCACATCATTGGTTATGAGCATACTTTCGTTCATGCCATCCACGATTTCCTCACGGCTGTAGAGAAAGATCGACTGCCGGAGCCGAACTTCCGCCATGGCGTCAGGAATCAAGCCGTGCTTGATGCCGTCGAACACTCGGCGAAATCGGGGCGGTGGCTTAAAGTGCCTCGGTAGCAGTTGGGCGCGGGGGCCAGGATTCCACGGAGGCGGCCGAGGCAGAGGGACTTGCTTATGCCTTACATGATGGGAATCGATGTTGGGACGACAGGCACGCGAGCCGTAATCGTGCGACCGGACGGGCTCGTGGTGGGGGCGGCGACCGGCGACCATCAGCCCATGCGCATGCTCAAGCCCGGCTGGGCCGAGCAGGAACCCGAGGACTGGTGGCAAGCGACCCTGGTGGCAGTTCGTGCCGCTCTCGCGCAGGCAAGCTTGAAAGGCTCCGACATCGCCGCCGTGGGTTTTTCCGGGCAGATGCACGGCGTCGTCCTGCTCGACAAGGCCTTGGCGGTTCTTCGTCCTTCCCTGATCTGGTGTGACCAGCGCAGCCAGGCTCAATGCGAAGGGATTACTCGCCAAGTAGGAGCTGAGCGGCTCATTCAGTTGGTTTCCAACCCGGCGCTCACGGGCTTCAGCGCGCCCAAAATCCTCTGGATTCGTGATAACGAGCCAAAGGTCTTTGAGCGAGCGGCGCATTTCCTGCTTCCCAAGGATTTCGTCCGCTTCCGGCTGACCGGAGACTTTGCCACCGACGTATCAGACGCTTCCGGAACCCTCCTATTCGATGTCACCCATCGGCGCTGGTCGTCGGAGATCCTCGAGGCGCTGCAGATTGACGCCCATATTCTGCCGCGGTCGTACGAATCGCCCGAGGTTACTGGTGAGATCACGCGGGAAGCGGCCGTCTTGACCGGCCTTAATGCCGGGACACCGGTGGTGGCGGGCGCCGGTGACCAGGCGGCGAGCGCCGTTGGCAATGGCATCGTTCTGCCAGGACTTACCTCCGCCACGTTGGGTACTTCCGGGGTGATTTTCTCTTATACGGCGACGCCCACCCTCGACCCGCGCGGACGCATTCATACGTTCTGCCATGCCGTTCCCGGAAAGTGGCACGTGATGGGCGTCACGCAAGGGGCGGGGCTTTCGCTGCGCTGGTTCCGCGACCAGTTCGGCGCCTCGGAATCGTGGTACGCCCGACACACGGATGTAGACCCGTACGATCTGATCATCCGCGAAGCGGAGAGCATACCTCCGGGAAGTGCGGGCCTTTTGTGGCTGCCCTATCTCATGGGCGAGAGGACTCCTCACCTCGACCCCCAGGCGCGCGGACTGTGGTTCGGCTTAACCGCAGCGCACACCCGGGCGCATTTGATCCGCTCCATCCTGGAGGGTGTGGCGTTCAGCCTGCGGGATTCCTTGGAGATCTTCAAAGAGCTGGGCATTCCTGTTGAGCAGATCCGGGCGTCGGGGGGTGGGTCACGCAGTTTCCTGTGGCGGCAAATCCAGGCGGATATATACGGCAAGGAGTTGGTCACGCTGCGCACCTCGGAGGGGTCGGCTCTCGGCGCCGCCCTGTTGGCCGGTGTGGGCGCTGGAATATACACTTCCGTCGAGAATTCCGCTCAGGAGGCCATCCAGGTGAAGGAGCGCATGGCGCCGAAACCGGATCAAGTCGCGGCCTACGACCGCTATTATCAGGTTTATCGCAACCTTTACCCGGCCGTGCAGGAGCTCTCGCACAGATTGGCGAAGTTGGGGGCGGATGAGTCATAACTCTCGCAGGGCACGAGCTTGCCGCAATCGCTCTGGTTTCACGCCCTGAGTCAATGGCCATGAGCACCCGAATCGTCCGTGGCATCGTCGCGGTCATGTTTCTGGCACTCCCCACAAGAGGTGCGGCCATGGGAAACTATTCCGTAATCAGCAAGGCGGTCGAGGGGCACACCACCTACCACTTGCTCGATGCGCGCCGCAAAATGGACCTGGGGATCGTCCCGGACATTGGCAACTTCGTCTATCAGTTCAAGGTGGACGGCAAGGACGTCCTGATCGCCCCGGAGTCGCTGAAGGCCTACATCGAAAGGCATTGGTTCGGATGGGGCATACCCTTTCTCGCCCCCTATGCTAATCGCATTGACCATGATTATTACTATTTTCAAGACAAGAAATACCTGCTGAATGATAGCCTGGGTAATCTCCTTCGCGTGCCCCCAGCTAATTTGGTGTTGCACGGCTTGCTGGTTTTTGACCCGCACTGGGAGGTCGTAAAGACCGGGGGCAGCGACACCACGGGCGCCTTCATCACCTCGCACCTCGAGTTCTACAAGTACCCCGACCTCATGGCGCAGTTTCCTTTTGCGCATGTCTACGACGTCACCTATCGCCTGAGGGACGGGAAGTTGGAATGCACTACGAAGGTCACGAACGTGGGCAAATCAGCGATGCCGGTTCATTTTGGATACCATCCCTACTTTCGCCCCGACGGTCCCCGTGAAGAGTGGACGCTGGGAATCGGCGCGCAAAAGTGCTGGCTTGTGAATGAAGCTCTGATCCCCTCAGGAGACACGGAACCCACGGACACGTTTCTGCCGGGGGCCACAACCAGCCTGACGTTGGGCCGTCAATTCATCGACGCCGGCTTCGCTGACTTCGAGCGCGACCCCCAAGGATTGGGCCATATCTGGACGAAAGGAAAGACAGAGAAGATCGAAGTCGTTTACGGGAAGGAGTTCCAGGACGCTATTGTCTATGCGCCACTTGACCATACCCTGATCTGTATCGAGCCGCAAACCGGGCCCACGAACGCATTCAACCTGGAACATGAAGGCAAATTCAAAGGTCTCGATACGCTCGATCCGGGCAGGACATTCGAGGCGACGTACTGGATTGTTCCAACTGGTTTCTGAGTGAAAGCCTAGTAATCGAGGACCGCTTCATGTTCCGACCCAGGCCATTGCGCCTTGCGCCCAATCTGGCCATTCTCTTCGCAGCTCTGGTAATGATCCAATCGCCAGGCAGCTTTGACGGCACTCCTGTGCCGGAACCTTTCCAACCGCTATTTTCCGCGAGGTTAGCCATGGCAGGTCCTGCTTCACTGTATTCGGCAAAAGTCGAACAGACCCAATTCAAGGGCTGGAACGTCTACAAGCTCAGCAATGGCTTGGTGGCCTTGTACGTCGCCCCGGACATTGGAGGGCGGGCTATCCAGCTTCAGCTCGGTGACTATGACTACTTCTTTGTGAACAAAGATTTAGAGGGGAAGGTTCTGCCGGAATCGGAGAATAACATCAAAGCCGGTTGGGCAAATTACGGCGGAGACAAGGTCTGGCCAGGCCCTGAGGGCTGGATGGATGATAATGAGTGGCCAAGCATTCCCTATTACGTCCTGGACGGCAGCCGTTTCAAGCCGGAAGTCGTCACCGACACGCCTGCCGAGGTTGCGGTCCGCGTGACCAGCCCGGAAGATCCGCGTTCGGGTGTGCAGTTTGTCCGCACCTACCATGTCTATGCGGACACCACCCGGATCAAGGTGGATCAGGTGATGAGGAACATCAGCCGGAGGGAGATTCGCTGGGGCATCTGGCACCTGATCCAGAATGACGCCGCCGATGCGAACGATCCCTCCATGCCGAACCCCGAACTCTACATGTACATCCCGTTGAACCCGCATAGTAAATATCCGCAGGGGTATTACAATCCCTATGGAGATCCGCGGCACCCCAGCTACCAGGTCTTGCCCGGCGGTGGAATGCTGCGCGTCCATTACTTGTATCGCGTTGCTAAGGCCGCCGCTGATGCGGACGCGGGCTGGTATGCGGTGGTCAACGGGCAAAAGGAAACCGGTTTTGTAGAAAGCTTCAAGTATTTTCCGGATCGGAAATATCCCGACGGTGCCTCAGTTGAAACCTGGAATGATGGGCCGGGAACCATATCCCGCGGCCCCTTCGACCAGATCCTGCCGGATGACCACAAGAAGACTCCTTATTTCTTGGAGTCTGAAGTATTGAGCCCCTACGTCACGCTCGAGCCGGGCGAAGAATATTCCTTCCCGGTTTACTGGACGCCCACGCGCATTCCGAATCCTATCTGGGGCGCGCCCACCTCCGCCGGAGCCATAAGCGAGCCGCTTTCCGGAAAACTCGAGGGGGAAAGCGTTATCCTGAAGGGTGTGTTTGGAGTATTCGTGCCGGGGACGCTCCAGGCCAACTTCTACAGCGTGATGGGCGAAGAGGTGGGACACGCGACGCTGCAGGCGGTTGATCCTCGCGTCGTCGTCAGGTTGGACAAGTCTGTGCCGGCGCCGGCAACGGCCTTCCGCGTCAGCGTGAGTGTGCATGATGGCGAGGGTATGAATCGGGGCTTTCTCGGCAACGTCATCTTGCGGCCGCGTCCCCAGAGCCTTTCGAACCCACAAGCCCTGCCGCAAATCATTCCTGGTTTATGATCAGTTGCGCTTCTCTCCGGCCCGTTGGGCGACGAAAGCCGCTACCTCCTCGCGAGTCGGCAGAGAGGGCTGTGCGCCCAGTTTCGTGGCCGCCAGTGCGCCCGCGCCGTTCGCAAAACGAATGGCGTCCTCTATCGTTGATCCAGCCGCATACTCAACTGTGAAGGCAGCGGTAAAGGCATCTCCTGCTGCGGTGGGATCAACTGCCTCAACCTTATAGGCGGGAAAATGCTTCGCTCCTTTGGACGTAACCAGCATAGAGCCGTCGCTGCCCAATTTCAGGAGGACGGTCCTCACCCCTCTGGAGATAAGTCTTTCTGCGGCCTCGCGAGCCGACACGCGGCCGGACACCTCCTCGCCGGCCAGATGCGCCAGTTCTGTCTCGTTGGGTGAGACAACGTCGGCCAGCCGCAGCAATTCCACGGGGCAGTGGCGCGGCGGACCGGCATCAAGCACCGTCAGCTTGCCGGCCTTGCGCGCCAGGCGGAAGGCGGCTTCCACGACCTCAACGGGGATTTCAAGGACGCTCACGAGCGCGTCGGCGCGCTCGATCAGCTCCCGCGCCCGCTCGATATCCGTCGGGGTCAAAGATAGATTCGCGGCGGGATCGACTGTGATGCAGTTGTTTCCATTAGGAAAGAGCATAATAAAGGCGCAGCCGGTGGCTCGTTCCGGAGTGCGCTTGACCCAGGTCGTGTCAATCCCACTAGACTCCAAGCTCCGGACTAAGAAGTCCCCGATTACGTCCTGGCCGACGCATCCTATGAAGGACGCCTTCGCCTCCATTCTTGCTGCTGCCACGGCCTGATTGGCGCCCTTGCCTCCCGGGAAAAACTGGAGGTTCTTCACCAACAGGCTCTCGCCTTCTTTGGGCAAACGCTCGGCTTTCACCACCAGATCGAAATTGCTGCTTCCTACAACGACCACATGAACAGCTTGGGCACGAGACACAGCTCAACCTCCGCGGACCGGGCATCCGGCCCCTTCAAGCCACAGCGTGGCACGGTTGGGGAATCCGACCTCCGCAGAAATTCCCATTGCTGAATCCGAGGGAATTCTTCATCGTGGAAGCGTTCCCCCAACTCGCCCCTTGGCGCGGTCACAACCCGCCTTTACACACATGAACCTTTGGCATATTATAACATCAGAAAAACTGCGCAAAGGTGAAGACGACCAGCAATTTTGTTGATGCCCGTGGCAAGGCTTTATGTCGCATCATGAGTGATGACTTCGGCGCCCTGGACGTGACCCGCCGGAGCTTGAATTTCCCCGCAGCTCCTCCTGCTTTCACGTAGCAGCCGGACGCGGGCAGAATTTTTCGGGAGGAACAGAGCATGGCAAAAGTCAAACAGCTTACGGCCTGGGTTGAGAGCAAACCCGGAGAACTCGGACGCATTGCGGAGGCTTTCGGCAAAGCAAAGATCAACATCACGGCGGTTACCTGCTGGAGTACCGGAAGTGACAACCCTATTCATCTGCAGGTCACCAGTCCTGCCAAGGCGAAGAAGATTCTCCAGGATCTCGGCATGCGCATCACGGAAGAAGAAGTCCTGCGCGTGACCTTGCCGGATAAGCCTGGAATGCTGGGCGAGGTAGGTGTTCGTCTGGGGGCTGCGAACATTAACATCGAGTACGCTTATGCCAGCGTCCCTGCAGGCGGCAAGAAAGCGGACCTCGTGCTGTCAGTGTCCGACCTGGTGGGAGCCAGCAAGGCGCTGCGCGGGCTGTAGTGGCGGTTTGATGCAAGGGACTAGCCCACGCTGCTGGACGCCTTGGTGCTAGTTCCCTTTTTGAGGAAAACGGATTGCAGTCCGGCCCCAACGTGCGATCGGCCGCTTGCCGTTGCAAGACAGTGCAACCGGACGGCGTGCGCTGCTGGAAGGAGAGTTGTGTGCGCAGAGGTTCCGCACCTCAGTTGAAGCCGCGCGCGAAGCACGGAATTAATCAGGAGGGCGTTGTAACGGCAGGACTGAAACCCCGCCCTTCCAATTCTGTGGTGAGAAATGCGAGCTAAGTTCCCAGACTCTCCGTAGCCGGCTCTCAAAGCTCGATACGATTTCCCTCTGGTTCCATAATCCAGGCGAAACGCCCGTATTCGTATTCCTCTCGGTGTGGGTCTATTTCTACTCCCTCGTCCTTTAGAGCCTTCAGTAGCCCATCCAGGTCCGCCACGCGGAAATTCATCATGAAACTTGCGCGGCTGGGTTGAAATACGGTGTGGCTTTGGGAAAGATCGCCCACACGGTCATCCCTTCTTTTCCCTTGCCCGCAGATTCCCGCCACCGGAAAGTGACGGCTGCATCCGCGCCGCGCTTCAGGCCAGGGTGCTTCTCGTACCATGTGTATAGTCCTTCCGGATCCTCCGCCTTGAAGAACAGCCCACCGAACCCGGTCACCCTTTCCATGAGACTTCTCCTTTGCGCGTTGATGATGTCGTCGGTCCCGGCCCGCCCTGCTGCAAGTTCTCAAAAATCCCCGCTGCACCCATGCCTCCGCCTACGCACATCGTCACCATGCCATAGCGAGCATTCCTCCGTTTCAACTCGCCAAGCATGGTCGCGGCCAGTTTCGCGCCAGTGCACCCCAGCGGATGGCCCAAGGCAATCGCGCCCCCGTTTACGTTGGTCTTCTCCAAGTCGAGTCCAGCCAGTTTGATCACAGCCAGCGCCTGCGCGGCAAAGGCCTCGTTCAGTTCAATCAAGTCCAAATCGGCCAACGTCAGCCCGGCCAGCTTCAACGCTTTGGGGATGGCATGAACGGGACCCAGTCCCATCTCTTCCGGCGGGCAACCGGCCGTCGCAAAGCTCACGAAACGCGCCAGCGGTTTCAGACTCATCGCCTTTGCCTTGTCGAGCGACATAATCACGGCGGCCGCTGCCCCGTCGCTCATTTGCGAAGCATTGCCTGCCGTCACGGTTCCGTGGGCGTGAAACGCCGGCTTGAGCTTGGCCAGTGATTTCATCGACGTATCGCGCCGCGGCCCCTCGTCCTTGGTGAATAACACCTTGCGCCGATGGGGTTTACTCCGGTTGTCGATGCCGATCTCGTTGATCTCCACCGGAACGATTTCCTTTCGGAATTTCCCTTGTTCAATCGCTGCGATGGCGCGCTGGTGGCTGCGCAGCGCAAAGCGGTCTTGCTCCTCTCTCCCAATCTGATATTTCAGCGCCAGGTTCTCGGCCGTGAGTCCCATGCTCAGATACGAATCCGGATAATGCTCCACCAGGTAAGGGTTTGGGGAGAAACGATATCCCCCGATCGGGATCATGCTCATGGTTTCGGTGCCGCCAGCCACGATGATTTCTGCGAAACCCGCCATCATCCGCTCGGCAGCGAGAGCAATAGCCTGTAATCCTGAGGAGCAGAAGCGGTTGACGGTCATGGCGGAGCAGGTCACCGGAAGGCCCGCACGCAGCGAAGCCACCCGGGCCACGTTGTTGCCCTGCTCGGCCTCGGGCATGGCGCAGCCTAGGATGACGTCCTCCACGTCCCCGGGATGCACAACCGGCACGCGTCGCAGTACCTCCTGGATTACGGCGGCCGCCATGTCATCCGGTCGCGTGGTGCGCAAGGTTCCGCGTGGCGCCTTTCCGATTGCGGTGCGCGCAATCGAAACGATCACCGCTTCCTTCATGCCTTCCTCCCAGCCGCAATTCGTTCACCCGCTGGTTTGAGATACCAGGCTATCCGGCTCCCGGTGAAGGTCATAGGGAGTCAACCTTCAGGATTCCAGCATCTCAAGCCATGACGTCCATTTTCCTGACTCAGTTCCTGAGGGGCTTGCCTTCTTTCAAAGTGAACTGGATGCGCTCGACGGTTTTCTTCTGCCCGCACAGGCTCGCAAAAGCCTCGCATTCCAACTCCAGCAAGTATTGCTCCGAGACCAGTTGCGGAGAGGTGAATTCCCCGCCGCCGGAAAGTACCCTGGCCAGGTTTGTCCCAACCACGACATCGTATTCCGACAGGTACTCCGCACGCCGCATCAGCTGGAGTCCGAGTTTCATCTTGGCAAATGCGGCTTGGCCCAGCACGCGGATGTCCGTACGCTGCTGGCCGGAGCGGTGTCCCAGGCGGGCCAGGCTGAGCGCCAGTTGTTTGGCGTCTGCAAGCTGGCGATCGCGATTCATACTGATGGAATCCAGCGGCGAAAGATACCGCAGCCTGCGTGCTTCCTCGGCGCTGGTGGAGACCCTGGCCATGCCGATATTCAAGAAAACCTCTTTCACATAGGTGAACGGATCCGCTTCCGGGTCGGAAGGAACGGCGTCGAGCGCGCGGAGCAGCATTTCCTTGGTGCCGCCACCCGCGGGAATCAGCCCCACGCCCGTTTCGACCAGGCCCATATATGACTCCGCGGCGGCTCGCACGCGGGCTGCGTGCAGGCATATTTCTGTTCCTCCGCCCAGCGCCAACCCGCACGGTGCTGCCACCACGGGCTTAGGCGAGTACTTCAGGGCCATGTTGGCATCCTGAAAGGCCCGCACGGCTTCGTGGATCTTCTCCCAATCGCCTTGCTCAATCGCCGCGAGGACAAGCATCAGGTTGGCGCCCGCGCAGAAGTTCGGCGCTTGGTTGCCAATGACCATCGCGTCAAAGTCCCTGGCCAGAGCCTTCAGTCCCGCCTCCACCATCCCAATCGTGTCCGGCCCGAGTGTGTTCATCTTGGAGTGAAACTCCAGGCACAAGGCGCCGTCACCCAGATCGATCAGGCTCGCGCCGGGGCTCTTCTTGAGTTCTTTCTTGCGTGCTTTGAGTGTTGGAAGGAGAGTGACTCCGGGCCTATCCGCGGGTCTGCGATAGGCAGCCGAAGCCAGATCGAAGTAAAGGGCGGTCCCGTCGGATTGAACGTAGAACGATTTCACTCCCTTGCTTAGCATCCGCTCCAGGAGCGGTGGCGAGGGGCATTTCTCCTTTGCCCAATGTTCCGCCACCCGCTCCGCACCGATGGCATCCCACAGTTCGAAGATTCCGCACTCCCAGTTGAAGCCCCACTTCATCGCGTTATCGATTGAGATGATATCGCTCGAAATCTCCGGCACGCGCATGGCGGCGTAGTGGAAAGTGTCGGGGAGAACCCGGCGATAGAAATGCCCACAGCGGTCTGCCGCCTGAAAGAGTATCTTCGCGCGCTCCGGCAGGCTGTCGATGTTTCGTGCCAAATCGAGGGTGGAAAAGGAGGTGTGTTGCCGCGGGCGATACTCAAACGTCCTGAGGTCGAGCGTCAGGATTTCGCTCGCATCTATGCCTTGCCCCGTTATCTTCTTGTAAAAGCCCTGGCCTGTCTTGTCGCCCAGCAGGTTGCGCTGGATCATTTGACTAACAAAGTCAGGGATTATGAAGAGCTCACGCCGCTCGTCTTGCGGCAGTGAATCGTACGAGTTTTTCACCACCTGCGCCAGCACGTCGAGGCCCACGATGTCAAGGGTGCGAAAGGTGGCGGACTTCGGCATGCCCAGCACCGGGCCGGTCAGCGCATCGATCTCCTCAGTGGTGTAACCTTCCTCCTGCATGATTTGGAGGATACTCAGGGTGGTGAACATCCCCATGCGATTGGCAATGAAATTCGGTGTGTCCTTGGCAAACACGACGCCCTTACCAAGAACCTCCTCGCCAAAACGGGAAACCGCTTCCACAACGTCTGGCAGCGTGTGGGATGTGGGAATGATCTCCAGGAGGTGCACGTACCGGGGAGGGTTGAAAAAGTGCGTACCCAGGAAGTGGCGGCGGAATTCGTTGTTGAAACCCTCGCTCAGAGTCGAAATCGGAATGCCGGAGGTGCTGGAACTGACGATGACGTCCCTGGCGACCCCCGCCTGAACCCTCTCCAGCAGTGCGCGCTTTTCGGCAGGATCCTCCCGCACGGCCTCGATGATCCAATCGTAATCCCTGAGCCGGTTGAAGTGGTCCTCGATGTTTCCGACTGTCACCAGGCGCCCGGCTTCCGGCACGAAGAAGTCAGGCGGACTTGATTTCAGCGCCGCATCCAGGCCTGCCTGCGCCAGGCGATTGCGAACTTGCAGTGCACTCAGGGCCAACCCCTGGGCTTGCTCCTCACGGGTCAACTTTTTAGGAACAACATCGAGCAGTAGACAGGGAACCGACGCATTTGCGAGATGGGCTGCAAGGCGAGCACCCATCGTCCCTGCCCCCAGCACGGCCACCTTATGGATGTCGCGCACAGTTTACCCCACCAACTTGGTGTATAGACGCGGAGGTCATTATCCCGGCTGGCCCGGATGCAGTCAAGCTACGAACCACGGCCTCGGAAAGACTCTCGAACCTCTGGACGAAGGGCACCTTTGGATGGGGTAGTGGATCAGGCGAAGGGCGCAATCAACACCGCAGTGTTGCCTTCAAGACAGCGTCCGGAGGCAGCCAGGAACGGGAGGAGAAGGGCACGGGGCATTTGTCACTTACTTCCAGATAATCTTCGGAAACTTGCCGGGAACAACCCCCACACCCTCCTTAACGGTTATGATTTGATCGATCGGGATGTTCGCGAGCTTGTCCACAATGCCACTCGGCCAGGTGATTTCCAGGGATTCAATGGTCTTTCTCTGTCCCAGCCCGAAGTGAATACGCGGGTCATGGGCGGACATATAGCTCATTCCGCCCTGGGCCTGCCGGTATTCGATAAAGCCAGCGGAGACCAATTTCAGCGCCGCGCCGCGGCCGTCACGATTCGATTTGGTTCCCACCAGCATGACTTCCAGCCAATGGTTGGCATTTCCGCCGTCGTTGCGCAGCAACTGCGGATACGTATTGCTATTGGAAACGGCAATGTCCAGGTCGCCGTCGTTGTCGAAGTCCGCCACCGCCGAGCCGCGTCCCGCCGTGGGCTTCATAAAGTCCGCGCCTAACTGTTCGGACACCTTGGCGAACTTGCCCTCACCCAAGTTCCGAAACATGAGCTTAGGCTCCTCCCAAGCCACTTCCGAATGATACATCTGAATGTTATCCAGCATGCTGCCATTTGCTTGATAAATGTCCACCCATCCGTCATTGTCGTAATCGATCATTCTGGCGCTTACGCCACTCAGGAAAATGGCCTTGTTTCCCAGTCCTGAGCTGAAGGTAATATCGTCGAATGTCTCGTCGCGGTTATTGCGATACAGCCGGTTCAGCTCAAAATCTAAATGGGTGACGTAGAGGTCCAGCCAACCGTCGCCATCGATGTCCGCCGCGTCCGTTCCCATGCCCGCCTCGTACTTTCCGTCTTCGCTGGCAGCCACGCCGGACGTGAAAGAGACGTCCCGGAAGGTTCCGTCATGGTTATTGAAGAAGAGAAAATTCGGCCAGGTGTCATTGGCCACAAAGATGTCGGGCCAGCCGTCGTTGTTCAAGTCTGCCAGCACCACACCCATACCTTTGGCTTCCGGTTTGCCGACGCCGGAGGCGTCGCTTACGTCGGTGAAGGTGCCGTCATGATTGTTGTGATAAAGCTTCAGCCGCTGCCCACGATAGTTGTCGGGATGGCAATAAGCCCGATAGCCGGGCTTGTGCTCTCCGCACCACAGATTGTTCTGGGGCGACCACTGGATGTAATTGCAAACGAGCAGGTCAAGGTATCCGTCCTTATCGTAGTCGAACCATCCCGCACTCGTGGCCCAGTTGCCTGCGTCAGCCACGCCGGCCTTGGCGGTTACATCGGTGAATGTCCCGTCGCCGTTGTTATGGTAGAGGATGGAGCGGCCGTATCCGGTCACGTACAGATCCGGGTAACCGTCGTTGTCATAATCGCCCACGGCCACACCCTGTCCGTATAGTCCCTCAGCACCGACCCCCGCCTTTTCGGTGACATCCGTAAACGTTCCATCGCCGTTATTGTGATAAAGAGCGGAGCGGAGTGGCCGTGAGGGTTTGTACCATTCCGTACCTGTCGTCTGTACCAAGTAGAGGTCCATCAGCCCATCCTGGTCGTAGTCGATCCAGCCCAGGCCGTTACCCATGGTCTCAATGTATTCCTTTTCCTCGCTCATCGTCGCGTCGTGCCGGAAGGTGATTCCCGCGGCTTGGCGCACATCCGTGAAATGCACGGGAATGCCGATCGCAGACGGCTGCGCAGGTTCAGCGTGTGCAGGGCTCCGCGCGGCAATGCCCCCCAGCACCCCGGCGGCGGCCAGCAGGCCCAGCGCTGCCAGTGCATAAGTTTTGGAATGCCTGATCTGCGTTTGCTCTCGCAAGTTTCTCCTTCAGTGCCTCCACCGAACTATAGCGCAGCCCGCCTGCCCACCTCAATTGCGATTCTCGCTCCACCCAGGCCTCGCAGGCGAGCTTCCTGAAACATGCAGGGTTCGTCCGGAGTCTGGCGGCAAAGGCCAAGAGCACGACGTCGCATGAGCCAGGGATCAGCGCGGCGGGTTCATCAGGGCGATGAGCTGTGGCGGCGACCGGGCCGGAAGATGCCAAGCTTGGCCATGCGCGATTGCAGAGTGGTGCGTTTCAAGCCCAGGCGTGCGGCCGCGCCCTGCGGTCCCGCGATGACCCAGTTGGTTTCGTGCAAAATGTGCAGGATGTGCTTGCGTTCAGTGGCTTCCAGAGTCGTGGGTGAAGCGGCATGCGCATTGGTGGGATGGAGGTCCTCTGGTACCGGCACGTGGAGGGTCGAGCCGCGCGAAAGGATGACCGCGCGTTCGATGAGATTCTGAAGTTCACGCACGTTGCCGGGCCAATTATAGCGCGTGAGGGCTTCCATCTCTTCGGCGGGGATGGTCTCGATGCGGCGGTCCATCCGGCGGGCATGTTTCTGGGCGAAGTAGCGGACGAGCAGGGGGATGTCCTCGGTGCGCTGGCGCAAGGGGGGGACCACGATCGGAAAGACATTCAGGCGATAGTAGAGGTCGCTGCGGAAGAGCCGATCCTCGACCATCTGCGTCAGATCGCGGTTGGTGGCAGCGACCACTCGCACATCAACGTGGATGGTCCGGGTGCTGCCCAGGCGCTCAAATTCCTTTTCCTGGAGGACCCGCAGCAGCTTGGGTTGGAGTTCGAGGGGGATGTCACCGACTTCGTCGAGGAAGAGCGTGCCGCGGTGCCCCAACTCGAAGCGCCCGACCTTTTGGGCTATAGCTCCCGTGAAGGCGCCTCTTTCGTGGCCAAAGAGTTCGCTCTCCAGGAGCCCGGTGGGAATGGCGGCACAATTGACTTTCACAAAAGTGCGTTCACGGCGCAGGCTCAGGTCGTGGATGGCGCGCGCGATCACTTCTTTGCCGGTGCCCGTTTCGCCGAATATGAGCACGCTCGAATCCGTCGCGGCCACGGTCTCCACCTGGGCGAGCACGCGCTTGAGGGCGGGACTCTCGCCCACAATTTCTTCAAACGTGTATTCGGAGCGGATTTCCTCTTCCAGGTAGAGTTTTTCGTCGGCGAGCTTGTTCTTGAGTTCGGCGATTTCGCGATAGGCGAGAGCGTTCTCAATGGCGATGGCCACTTGATTGGCCACGCGCATCAGCAGGTCGAGGTCTTCCTGGGTAAAGGCGTTGGGGCGGAGGCTACCCAAGGCGAGCGTGCCGAGGGTGCGGTTGGCGGTGATGAGCGGCACGATGCAGCCGGAGTGGAGACCCTCGGCGATGAAGAGGCGGCTGACCTCCGGCCGGAAGCGGGCCGCGTCAGTGCTGGAAACGATCAAGGGCTTGCGCCCGGTGATGACTTCGCCGGGCGCCGTGCCCTCCAGGGGGATGACCATTTCTTCCTGGAGCAGGCCCTTGCCTTGGGGGAAATCAAGCGCATGCAGGCGAAACTGCTGGGCATCGGGATCATAGAGCGCCAAGCTTGCGTATTCGTGATTCATCACCCGGCGCAGGCAGGCGGAAATGGCGGAAAGCAACTGACGCAGGTCGAGGGTGGAGACAAGTGCGTTGTTCACTTCCAGCAGCAACTGTAGCCGGTCGCGCTCGCGCGCGAGTTCATGCTGGTAATCCTGGGCGTTCTGAGAGTTCAGAGCGTTATCCACGGCCACTGCCACCTGCGCGGCCACCTGCTGGAGGAACTCGAGATCAGCGGCGTCGTAAGCGCTCGCTTGCACCGAGCCGAGGCCCATGGCGCCCACCCTCCGCTGGGCCGTCGTGAGTGGGAGCACGCAGAGTGATTGCACACCGCCCTCCCGCAGCAGAGGCTCGACAGTCGGGAAGCGGTTGTCGTGCGCGAGGTTCGAGATGACGAGCGGCTGCTGGTTCTCCCAAACAAGCTCCCGGACGTTTTCATCCATGGGGACCTCGAACCCCGGCTGTATGCGCGTGGGGAGCGAACCTTCAAGCACGTGCAGGAGCACGACACCTCGCGAGAGGTCGGGAAGCGTCAGGCAGATGAAATCAAACGTGACTAGGCGCCGCAGCAGCGCCGCAAGCGAACGGAAAAGCTCGGGCAGGTCGCGGTGAGACGCAATGGATTCGGAAACTTGCAGCAGGGCGCGGTAACGCGCCACAGACGTGAGGTCCAAGGGCTCGAGCGACTCAGGCGTAGGCATCCGCTTGAGCTTAACACCCTGCGGGTTGCGGCTCAACAGGGTGCGGAACAACTCGTCGAGCCTGCCATCCTGAGTCCCGGTTCTTTCGGGACGAAGGATCTGTATTTGTCTTGCTTACTGAAAACCCATGCGGATCCTTCGCGCGCTGCTCAGGATGACGGTTTGGGTCTTCTCATCGAGTCTCTGTCATGGCGGAAGGAGCTACCCCACCCAAACAAAAACCACGGAACATCCGCTAGGGGAGCGGTGTCGAATAAGGTGAAGGTAGAAAGCAGCAGTCGTCGGAGCGCTCCGCGGCTGTCACCTGAGATACGGGAGGGAGTTCTCCCACGAGGAGGTGCAGCCATGTTCGAAGACGCGCTACTGGAATCTTCGCCTCGGCGGTCGGCCATCCTCCGCCGGATTCACTATTTGATTTCAGCCCTCGCCGGTATGTTGACCTTCGCGCAGGGATTGTACCTGCTCCCCATGGTGCTGGCGCCGGGCGAATTGCGCACGCTGCTCATCACGGCGGGTACGACTGGGGTTGTTGCGGCGGGTTACGCTTTGGTGCTTTGCTATGTCTGGACGGATGCGCGGCAGCAGCGCTTGCCGAGGTGGCCGTGGCTCATGGTGACCTTGCTGCTGAACCTGCCGGGTTTTCTGATCTACCTGGTTTGCTCAGCGGCGAAGAGTGGCGACTGGAAGCGCGCGGCAATTCCGCTGGCGTATGTCGTCGAGTCGCTGTTGGTTGGGCTTCTCGTTCTCGTGCCGCTTATCTACACTCAGGCATTGCCACATCAGTCGCTGATTACTGAGATCCACATCGCACCACCGCCGGGCCCGCCTCCTGCGCAACCAGGCGTCCAGCGAGCCAGGCCGACGCGTCGCTCTACCACGACCACGCTGGTCGTGCCAGCCCGCATTCCAGACAGCATTTTAAGGATCGTGGAGAACCGCGAACCTCCGCCGACGGACTTGGGAGCGGGGCCTTGGGTGCCGGGCGGCATTCCCGAAGGCTTTGCGCGAGTGGGCGGGGGTATCCCCGGGGGCTTGGGTTTGGCTCCGGGCCTCCCGCCCCCGCCTGAACCTCGAGTTACCCCCAAGCCGCGCCTGATCCGCTTGGGTGGCCAGGTGGTCGCGGCCAAAGGGTTATACCAGCCCAGCCCCGCTTATCCGCCCCTCGCCCTCATCGCGCGGGTGCAGGGGACAGTGGTACTGCAAGCGGTCATTGGCAGAGACGGCGCGGTCCAAGATTTGAAGGTCCTGAGTGGGCCGGCGTTACTGGTCCGAGCGGCGATGGACGCCGTCAGGACCTGGCGGTATCAACCCACGCTGTTGAATGGCGATCCGGTGGATGTGTTGACAGAGGTCAGCGTGAATTTCACGCTATCGCAGTAGGGCACGCACGGCTCGGGCAAAGGGTCTGTTCGGGCAGCCTTGGCGAAAACGTGGGGCCTCGGTGGCACAAAAAGCGGCGGTGCCGTGTGCGAGACAAGGGCGCTCGTCGGTGCGGTTGAGGGCGGCTAGGCCAACATACCGGCGCTATATTCGGTCGACGCCCATAACCCCTCCTGATTCAGAAGGGGAATCCGGGTTCCCCCTTTTCTCGCAGGTATGATGGCCGACAAATTGGCAGTTTGCAGGAAAGAATTTGGCTTCTTAAACCTATATATAATAATTTACTTGACAATATCCCGGCGCGGCCATACTCTAAGATGAGGATTGAACCGACAGGCTGAAGAAAAAAAGGGGGCCCCAAAATGAAGGCAAGTTCCACGATGTTGTTGAAAACAAATGTAGAAAAAATGTCGGTTTGTGGGTTCTCCAGGATGTTGATGAAAACAAATTAGTTGCTGGTCATACTCCACGATGTTAATGAAAACAAAGGAAAAATGCGTTGAGCCCGAGGGTCAGAAATGGTGTCCCGATGCTGCAACGCGGCATACGCGCGGCGATTTGAATTTGGCCGCTGCAATGGCATCCGAGACACTGATCCTTCCCGCGAAGCTCATCCCCGCCAACGCGGGGAGCAATCCCATCCGTCTGTGGCCCATTTTCTGCCTCGCTGAGTACAGAAACACGCTAACCCGTTAACCCATTGTGGCCGATATAAAACATAGAGGCGTTCGATCTAGCAAGGGTTGCTGAAAACCCTTGGCAGACGGGTTGATGGCGATTTCATATCGCCACAATGGCTATGGGATCAATCCGGCGCTGGCGACATGAAGTCACCGCTGGATGTCTTGAAGTAGCCTGCTAGATAGCCGGGATGGACCTTTCGGGAGAACGGCAACCATGCGACATAGCTCGGGATCATGGCGCGGCTTCGTAGCTTTGTTGGTCCTCGTTTTGCCCCCGCCCGCGGCCAAAGCGCTCGATCCCTCGATCCCCATTAATCAATACCACCACGACATCTGGGACCAACGCAACGGGCTGATGGGCACTGCGATCAACGCCCTGGCGCAATCGCAGGATGGTTATCTCTGGTGCGGAACTCGAAGTGGGCTCTTCCGCTTCGACGGGGCGAGATTCACTCGTTTCAGCACCCGGAATACTCCGGCCTTCTTCGAGAACGAGGTCAGCTCCCTGCTGGCGGATGACGAAGGCGGGTTATGGATTGGCACCGGGGTGGGGGGGCTTCTGTATTACCGTGACGGAGCCTTCCGTCGATTCAGCACCCGCGATGGGCTGCCCGATGACCACATTCAGAGCCTCGCTCGAGCCCGAGACGGGACCATCTGGGTGGGGACCGGAACCGGCGTTGCCACTTATGCCAATCACAAGTTTACCCGAGTGCTCGCTTCGGCCGTGCAGGGCCACGTGACTTCCCTGGCGGGGGACCGGGACGGGAACATGTGGATCAACGTCAAGGGCCAGATCTTCCGGGCATCACCAGACGGCGTCAAGGTTTGGGGCCTAGACACGATACATGAAGAAGCGTTCGTTTATGCGGACAAGGAAGGTGGCATTTGGATCGGCGGCGGGGACGTTACCTACCGCGTGCAGGACAATGAACCCAGACCGGTGAATCTGCCGGCCGCCGACGCAGCTGGTCTGACGGCCATGCTGGAGGACTCGGACCATCAGTTTTGGGCGGCGGATGACAACCTGCAAACCTTTACCCTGGACTCCTCGCAGAAACTCCGCCCGGCCCCCATCCGCCTGTCTTCCGTAGGTGGTGTTTCTCCTGGAGACGTGTTGGCACTCTTGGAGGACCGCGAGGGAAGCATCTGGGTAGGCACGCAGAGCGGTGATTTGCACAGGTATCGCAACAATGTGTTCACTACTTTCACCCACCGTGATGGTCTCAGTAACGATTACATCTACTCGGTCTATGAGGATGACGGTGGCGTTCTCTGGGTGGGAACACCGACGGGTTTGAATCGGGTTGAGCACGGTCACGTCCAGGTTTTTACAACCAAGGACGGACTTCCTCACGACCACGTGAATGCCATCTGGGGCGGCGCCGACCATACCCTGTGGCTCGGGACCAGCGCCGGCTTGTCCGCATTCCAGAACGGCCACTTCCGAAACCTCTCAACCCGCGACGGCCTGTCGTCTGACGTCATCAACGTGGTATTTGAGGACAAGCGGGGCAATCTGTGGGTGGGGACTCGGTTTAGCGGCCTGGATGTGCTGAGCCAGGGACAGTGGCGCCACTACGGAGTCGGGAAGGGCTTGGCGGCTGACACTGTGCGTGAGATCCATGAGGATGCCAAGGGAGCGGTCTGGGTAGGAACCGGCGGAGGATTGACACGCTTTGACGAACAAGGTCCCAGGATTTGTACCGTTGCGCCGGGTCTTCCCCACAATTCCGCCACCGTGCTGGAGGAAGACCAGGGCGGCGCCCTTTGGATTGGCACTCCCACAGGATTGGCTCATTATCTGAATGGTGTGTTCACCACCATCGGGAGCGCCTCCGGCATAAGGGACGTCGTCGAGCAGATCTTGGTTGATGACCAGGGCTCAATCTGGTTGGGAGGAGGGGAGGGGATTTCCCGGCTTCGACGGATCGACCTGGAGGCATTCGCGGCCGGAAGGAGTGAAGAACTCCCCCTGGCGAATTACGGTACCGAGGACGGGCTCGCCACCCTCGAGTGCAGCGTCAGCACCCACCCGCTTTCCTGGCGAGGACGCGACGGGCGCCTCTGGTTTGCCACCACGAAGGGCTTGGCGATGGTGGACCCCGCGCGGCGGCCACTGAACCTGCTTCTCCCGCCCGTGCATGTGGAGAGTCTCACCGTCGATAATCAGGAGGTCGATCTTCGGCGCGAGGTTCGCTTGCCCGCCGGCAGCCGGAAGCTCGAAATCCAGTACACAGCGCTTTGTCTCCGCCAACCCGCGCGGGTGCGCTTCCGGTACAAGCTCGAGGGCGTCGATAAAGAGTGGGTGGAAGCGGGTGGGCACCGTACGGCCTTGTACGACAACCTCGGGCCGGGCCACTTTAGGTTCCGCCTTATGGCCTCGAACGACGATGGTTTATGGAACGAGTCCGGCGATACGCTGGCCTTTTCCCTTGCCCCCTACTTCTACCAGACTTGGTGGTTCTATTCCGCCTCCCTGGCGCTCTTTTTGCTGTCCCTGACGGGGGGACATCGCCTGCGGGTGCAACAGTTGCGCCTGCGGGAGCGCGAACTCGCTCTCCTGGTGGACAGTCGTACGCGCGAGTTGAAAGAGGCGGAGGCGCAAATGCGGAAAGCCTGGGAGGCGGCCAACGCTGCCAACCGCGCCAAGAGTGAATTCGTCGCCAATATGAGCCATGAGATCCGCACCCCCATGAACGGCGTCCTGGGAATGACGGACCTTCTGCTTGACACCCCACTCACTCCCGAGCAGTCCGAATACGTGGGCATGGTGAAAGCTTCCGCCGATTCTCTCCTCACGATCATTAATGACGTCCTAGACTTCTCGAAGCTCGAAGCGGGGAGATTGGATCTGGAAGCCATTGACTTTATGCTGCGGTCTAGCCTGGAGCCCACACTCAAGAGCCTGGCCTTGCGCGCCCGCCAGAAGGGCCTGGAATTGAGTTGCGCCGTCGAGCCTGATGTCCCTGAGGCTCTGGTCGGCGATCCCAGCCGGCTTCGGCAAGTGCTGATTAACTTGCTGGGGAACGCCATCAAATTCACCGAAGAGGGCAGTGTTACCCTCCGGGTTGAACAGGAAACTGCGGGCGAAGACTCAACCTGCCTGCACTTCCGCGTGCAGGACACCGGGATCGGCATACCCCTTGAGAAGCAATCCCGCATCTTCGACGCCTTCACCCAAGCGGATGGTTCCACCGCCCGCCGCTTCGGGGGTACGGGCTTGGGGCTGACCATTTCCCGTCAACTGGTGGAAATGATGGGAGGCCGCATTTGGCTGGAAAGCGAGAACGGCAAGGGCAGCACCTTCCACTTTACCCTAAGCTTTGACATATCTCGGACGGCTATCTCGCCCCTGCCGACCGAGAGAGCCCAGCTACAGGGGCTGCAGGCGCTGGTCGTGGATGACAACCTGACCAATCGCCGCATTATGGAGAGCTTGCTCGCGGGCTGGGGCATGCAGCCCATGCTGGCGTGTAACGGTAGCGAGGCGCTTCGGGCTCTGGAGCGTGTGCTTGCCGCCGCCCAACCGCTTCCCCTGATCCTCTGCGATGCCAACATGCCGGGAATGGACGGCTATGAGTTGGCGGCACGAATTCGGAAGAATGCAGGGTTATCCAGCGCTAGAATTATGATGATCTCTTCAGCGGGCCAGCGCGGAGACGCCGCCCGGTGCCGCGAGTTGGGACTCGCTGCCTATCTGCCCATGCCCGTTAGCCAAACTGAACTCTTGGCGGCCATCCTGCGGGTCGTTGGGTCCAAACCACACGCCGAGAGAGCCGCGTTGGTCACTCGTCATTCCTTACGCGAAGAGGCAAAGTCACTGCACATTCTCCTGGCTGAAGACAATTCGATTAACCAGTTGTTGGCCATGCGCCTGCTCGAGAAGCATGGACACAGCGTGGTAATTGCCGCTAATGGGCGTGAGGCGCTGGGTAAAATGGATAAGGAGCCCTTTGATCTGGTTCTTATGGATGTGCAGATGCCTGAGGTTGACGGGTTGGAAGCAACGATGGAGATCAGAAAAAGGGAAAGGGTCACCGGAGCCCATATCCCCATCGTGGCCATGACCGCATACGCCATGCAGGGTGACCAGGAGCGCTGCCTGGCGGCAGGAATGGATGGCTACGTATCGAAGCCCATTGATGTCAAGGAACTCTTCAGCGTGGTAGAAAGCGTGGTTTCTAACTAATTTGGCTGAGGGCTCACATCAAATCAGTTCTGCCATCTCGCTGGCTCTTGTTGGCACGTCGAGCCAAACCTTAAGCTTCGTGTGGGCCTTCGCCAGTCGAGACTCCCCGGGGAGAAAGTGCTGAGGTACGAAGCGGGTATCCACAGTCAGCGTAGTTCTGACTGTGGGTTCTTCCCTTGATGGCGAACGCGCAGCCTGCGAGAATGGCTCCCTACGAACCCGGTTCGGAGCGGAGAGAATCTATGGTGACCATGCGGTACGATGACAAAGTTGCTCCGGATTTCGAACATCTGGTCAAACTGCTTCCCCCCAAGGCAGTGGCTTCCCCGCTACGTTCAACACTGCCCTTGGTCGACTTCTGGCGGACGCCGGAATCTCGCTTGGCTCAGCTAAGCGCGGCTATCGGAGTCGCGCTGGACCCGCCGATCGAGCTCTGCTTCGAGTTCCCTGTGCCTGTGCAGCGTGGGCGTGGCAACTCTTCCTACACTGATCTGATGATCATCGCAAGTTCGGCGGCGGTGGCGATCGAGGCGAAGCTCACCGAACCACGTTACCAAACTGCGGGTGACTGGCTGCGGGATCCGCCGGGGCCAAATCGCAGCGAGGTGCTGGAAGGGTGGCTGCACCTGATTCGAGATGCCACCGGCACTGCGCTGAGCGTTCGAGACGTAACGGGCCTTCCGTATCAATTAATCCATCGCACCGCGTCAGTGTGCTCTGTTTTGCGGCCCATTCGCGCGGTGGTTTACCAGGTCTTTGAAGAGGGTCTGCCCGAGCCTTACGTAAGAAACCTGGCGAAGTTGTGGGGGCAACTTGGTCGGTCGACTGCCATCAGCTTCCACGTTCTCAGTTGCCCGCTGTATTCCCTCCCGACGCATGATGACCTCGTGAAGCGCTGGAAACAACGAAACCATCCCGTCGGAGATGCCCTCCGGACCGCGCTGCTAACGGGGACGCTGTTCTCTTTCGGAAAGCCCGCGAGCCAGTCCGTACCGGGGTAGAAGCCGAGCTGACGCAGAGCAGGCAGCCGCTAGCGGCGGAGCCGCCAAAGAAAAACAAAAGCCAAAAGTGCAAAAGGCAGAAGTGAGCAGCGCGGACCTGTTCTATAGGTCCGAGGCTTTTCCTTGCCCATGGAGGACGAGCCGCGGACCTATAGAACAGGTCGCGCTACGCCTGTCTCCGCCCCTGTAGGAAACGCGCCGCGCGTTTCAGGCGCGTACCCAGGAGCAGCCGGGCGCGTAGGTCCATGAGAGGGCTGCGGCCCCAGCGCGCGCGGCAGACCACATCCACCCACGAGTCTCCGGGCAGGACCGCCGTCCGCGTCAGCAGATGGGGGTCCGTCTGGAGGTGATTCATCCCCTGCATGGTCTTGCCGGCGAGGAAGGCCAAATCGAAGGCTCCGCGCACACAATCGAGCACAGCCTGGTTGTAGAACCCGTACGGGTAAGCGAACGACACCACTCGCGAACCCAATAGCTCCGCCAGCTCATTCCCGCTGCCCACGACTTCTGCGGCCAGCTTTTCCGCGGGCAGTGTTGTCAAGTCCGGATGGGTCCTGCTGTGGGCGCCAAACTCGATTCCCTGCGTAGCCCAGTAACGAATCTGCTCGGCAGTCATTAGGCGCAGAGTATGGGAGCCACGCGCCTCGCCCCAGGCGTTGGTTCCTCCCAACTGTCCGGTGACGACAAAAACCACAGCGCCGAAACCATAGCGGCGGAGAACGGGCAAGGCATGTTCGACCAAATCCGCGTAAGCATCGTCGAAGGTGAGCAACACGGGCTTGGCGGGAAGCGGTTTGGCGTCGCGGCGCCAGGCAGCCCAATCTGCGGGCCGGATACCTGCAAAGCCCCGGCGCGCCAGCCAGCCCACCTGGCGCTCGAAGCGCTCGGGAGAAACCGTTAACCCGGCAGGGGCACCCGGCCGCTGGGGACCGACATGGTGGTAAAGCAGCACCGGCAGCCGCCGGCCGAATTCATTGTCCAGAGCTTCCCAGGAGCCGGCTTCCTGGGCCGCGCTGCGGAACTCCACCATGCTGCGCCCCGCACCCAACAAGCGATGGCCGGCCGTCTGCAGGGCAGGGAATCGGCACAGCTTTTCGCACGCCCACAGCGGCCCCATAAGCAGTCCCACCGGAGACAACGGAAGCCGCACATAGATCTGCTGCCGCAAGCGTTTCCGCCACCCCAATTTTCCCAATCCCGCGAACCCCGAATAGGGACGGTAGACCGGGTGCTTGCGTGAAAGCAGCACCTCGGTCTTCCCGAAGCCTTCGCCGTCGTTGCGCAACGCGTACTGAGAGGTTTTCACAAAATACTCAAAGGCCACGGCGTCGCGCAGGTACTTGAACTGCACTCCCATCTTCCACAGGCGCAGGCCCAGTTCGTAGTCTTCTTTCGCTGCAAAGTGCTCGTCGAACTTGCCACAAGCGAGGAGCGTGGCGCGCGGCACCGAGCTATTGCTAATCAAAAAGTCATCCTGGGGCCAGTGCAGGCCGGCCTGCGCATCGAGGCGGTCGTAGTAGGCTTTGTACCACGCGGCGTTGGCATACCCCAGGACCGAGGCAGGGGTTTCCAGCGCGATCGCAATCGACCCGTGCACCACCTGAGGCTCCGGGCCCGTGTGGGCTGCCACGTGCTGCCGGAGGAGGTCCGGCGTGCAGATGATGTCATCATCGATAAAGAGAATCAGATCGCCTCGCGCCGCGTCAATGCCCTGGTTGCGAGCCGCGCCGGGGCCGCGGCTGGGCTGCTCGAGGACCTGCCACCCACGGTGGGGCTGCAAGCTTCGCAGGCTCTCGGCCGTGCCGTCCGTCGATCCGTCCACGACGACGATTACCTCGTATTCCTCCGCCGGAAAGTCTTGCTGGAAAATTGCGGGCAAAGCCTGCTCGAGCAAAATGTCGCGACGGTTGTGCGTGGGTATCACCACCGAGATTTTCGGAGAGGCAGTCATGCGGGCTCCCGGGACGGCAGCGAGCATCTCGACCTCGGCCCGGATGCGGTCCATCTCCGCCGGGCCGCGCGCGGGGCTGTCCGGCAGCGCCTCCCGGATGACGAGCAGAAGCGGGTATCACCCACGCAGACCTCCCACCCGAGCCAGAGAATCATGCAGCCGCTTGTAAGCGGAGTAGCCTAGGGTCAGGGGCCCGGCCAACACCTTGCGCGTAAACAGCAGTTCTTCCTGGCGAGCCCCGGAGTAGTAGAAGGCCCCCACGTAGACCAACCCGCTCCCCAGCGAGGTGGCGATAACGCCCGTCCATCCCGGGCGGGACAGTCGCTGGATGGCGATGGTGGCCGCCAGGCAGGCGAGAAACGGGAGGAGCAATCCATCCGCAGCCCGGCGCAGCAGGTCTGGCACCCGGGTTTTGCAAACCCGGGAGGCCATGTAAAGGTACGTCCCCGACGCCAGCAGCATGGGCAGGAGCAATCCCCAAGCCGCCCCCGCCATCCCCATTCGCGGCAGCAGCACCAGGCTAAGGGCTAGGCTCGCCACCGCCAGGCTGGTCGAAACGATAAGAAGGGTTCGCACTTCTCCCCGTCCCCAGAGCATTTGGACGGAAGGCGCCGCAACTCCCTGCACGAACACGGCCGCAGTAATCAGGCGCAACACCAGGACGCTCGCGGGGCGGGCTTCACCCACCCAGGCCTGCAATAGTTCCGGTGCGATGGCGGCCAACACCAGACAGATCGGAAGCGCCACGACCATCGTCCAGCGGGTGCCGACTTCCAGGATCCCGCGCGTGCGGGCTATCTCACCTTCCCCTTGGTGCTGGCTTACCGCAGGGAACAACGCCTCCGCCGTCGACCAGATTATGGGCGCAAGGGCTGCCGGAAATTTCTGGGCAATGTAGAACGGCGCGATCCAGCCCGAGCCCAGCACGAACCCGACCACGACTGGCACCATTTGGCCGAACATGACTTCGGCGATGGTCGTGAGCTGGCTCGCTATGCCAAAGGGCAGATGGGCGCGCACTAGATTCCAGTCGAATCGGCCCCAGCCGAATCGAAATTCCGTCTCCAGTTTGCTGACTACGGCCTGCCCTGCCCAAGCTGCCGCGCCCGTGGCTAGGACTTGCCATACCATCACTGCCATTAACCCTGCTCCCAACTTCATCAGCGCAATGAATCCGAAGGCGCGCCAGAGCGCCCAGATGATGGCAAGCCCGTTGCTCGTATCGAAGCGCCGCAGCCCGCGCAAGACGGCCATGGTGAAGGTGAGGAGCCGGTCGGCCAGGAAGGCGACTCCTGCCAACACAAACACCGCGGGGGCGATTTTCTGACTTGCGGGGGAGAAGTGCAAACCGCTTTGCAGGGGAAGACCGAGGACGGCGATGAGGATAGCGCCTGCAACCCCGACCAGGAAGTAAGCGTTCCGAGCCGCTTGCACAAACCTTGCCGCTTCGCCTCGGGTTTTACGGTCCAAGGAGGCGGCGACTTCGCGCGTCACGCTCAACCCCAGACCAAAATCGAACAGTCCGACAACACCTAACAGAGAGAGCGCGGCGATCCAAACCCCATAGGACTCCGTCCCCAAGCCGTGGAGCATGATCGGAACGAGAACGATACCGATCACCCCTGCCACGATGAGGCTGGCGTTGTTGAACACGCCATCGCGCATCAAGCGAACGCGCTCGTCAATGGCGAGCGCCTCATCCGCAGGGCTAAGGAGGAGGGATTTCCCTTTCTCCCCAGGACCCAGCGCCGGCGCGCCCGGACTGGGTGGTTCCTGCCGCCTGCGCCGGAAGCCCTCTGTCTTCTCATTCATTCGGTTCTTTTTCCGCTTGTCTGCGTTTGGGCCTAGAAAACCCCGCAACCTCGCTACAGTTTGACGGCGCGCAGGGCTATCAGAAGCTGGTAGTCCGGGTCGCGATATTCCAGGTCCTCGCGGCGCAGGTCTTCGACGGCTAACCCATGCAGAAACGCGACTGCTGCCAGGACATTCCCATAGGCTTGGACATCCAAGTGGTGCTTGGGGAAAGAGTCCTCGAACAGCCGGCGCAGGCCAGGCGCTGTGAAGCGCCAGCAATCCGCCTCCCTGCCTGCACGGTCGATCTTCTGGATGCCGGGCGCGGTGACCAACACCACGCCGCCGGGTTTCAAGATGCGGTGCAGGGTCTGCACCGCGGCGTCGAGATCGTAAACGTACTGGAGAACTTGCGTGCAAAGAATGCAATCAAACGTGTCGGAGGGAATTGCGTCGCCGCGCGCCAAATCTGCCACGATGGTCGCCTGCGGATTACCCTCGGTAAGGTGGAGCACATCCACCTCAGTTGCCTTGGCGCCACCGAATCGGCGCGCGTAGGAATCGTCACAGAAATCCAGCACCTGGCCCCGCACATCGTCCGCGTGCTCAGCCAGGAATTTCTCAATGTAGTAGCGATCGATAACCTGTCCTCGGCTCCCTCCGAAATCGGCGCTGTTTACGGGGCTGGTCCGGCGCAGGCTGCCCAGGTTCGCGTCGCTCTGAAATCGGCGCAAGAATCGCTGCCCGCGCAATGGCTGGGCCTTTAACCAGCGGCGGACGGGAGGAGGAAGAAACGCTTTCGCGATGTCCTTGGCTGTCATGGGCAATCCAGGCGCAACGCTCATTCTGCCGAACGTTGCTGCGCACGTCAACCGAGGAAGCGTTGGGGGAGTGCTGTCATTTGCGAGAACCGGGCGCTTCGTGGCGGAGTCATTCCCGCGAAAGCGGGAATCTACTCCGTAATCGATTGGAAACGCGCCGTTGACGGACTGGATTCCTGCTTTCGTGCGAACGACCAGTGAATCGAAGACGATCCATTTCCAAACGGCACCAGTACGAGCGCCGGACTTGGTGACAGGTGAACAGCGCAGGGCCAGGACGATGCTGGTGTATACTGGACCGCCCAAGGAGATGGCACCGTGCCGAACCGAAAGCGAATCTCCATCGTGATACCGGTCTATAACGAGCTAGCGACTATATCCGAGATCCTTCTCCGGGTGCAGGCCGTTGATCTCGATAAGGAAATTGTCGTCATCGACGACGGTTCGACGGATGGGACTCGCGAATTCCTGACCGAGCTGGCGAGGTGCGCCGCGGCTGCCTCACCCCAGATTACGCTCCCGCAAAGCGAGGCTACTCTGCGGGCAGACAATCTACGCGTGTTCTTCCAAGACCGAAACCGCGGTAAGGGCGCGGCGGTGCGGCGGGGGTTTCAGGAGGCCCAGGGAGAAATCGTGATTATCCAGGATGCCGACTTGGAATACGACCCGGCTGATTACCACAGACTGATTGCGCCCATTGAGGCTGGAAGGGCCGACGTGGTCTATGGCTCGCGTTTTCTCGGCGGCCCCCACCGCGTCTTGTTCTACTGGCACGATGTGGGCAACCGGGTTCTGACCTCCCTCTCTGACATGGTAACAAACTTGAACTTGTCCGATGTGTGGACGTGTTACAAAGCCTTCAAGCGGGAGGTCCTGCCCGCGCTTGACCTGCGGGAGGATCGCTTTGGATTTGAGCAGGAGGTTACTATCAAGATTGCGCAAGGGGGGTGGCGAGTCTATGAGACGCCCATTTCGTATTACGGGCGAACCTATGCTGAGGGGAAGAAGATCACCTGGAAGGATGGAGTCCAAGCCCTCTGGTGTATCCTCCGTTACAGCCTCCGGCGGGCTCCCGGCAAAGTAGCCCCGGCGAAGCTTGCTCCTCCACCCCGGAATCGAGGTAACGAAGGAAAATCGGCGCCCTGAAGCAGGTGTTGCACTGCCGCCCCGGCGTATCCGGGGAAGCCTGCGGGGGCTCCCGTGAGCCGCGCCAACGCTCATTCCCATGAAGCAGTTCAGCTACGCGAAGATCCTGCTGATTATCTTTGTGATGACCTTGCCGTTCATCAACCCTTGGGTGCGCGGCGATGGGGTGGGTTACTATGCCTATGTCAGATCGCTCCTGGTCGAGCACCATTTGAACTTTGAGAACGATTGGCGCAAGGCGAACCTCGGTTTTCGAATGTACAGCGTTGATGGGCAAGGCCACATCAACCCCCGGTGGTACACCAGCACGGGGCACCTGAAGAATCGCTACGCGGTGGGGGCCTCCATTCTTTGGGCGCCCTTCCTGATCCCCATCCACGGAGTGATCTTGGTGCTGGATCGACTCGGCGGGAGCGTCAGGGCCGACGGCTTCTCCAAGCCCTACGTCGTGACGATGGCGCTGGCGACTGCACTGTGCGGATTCCTGGGACTAGGGATTTCTTTCCGCTTGGCCAGTCGCTATATCGCGGAAGGGTGGGCTTTCGCGGCCACGCTGGGCATCTGGTTTGCCACTTCGCTTCCTGTCTACATGTATTTCGATCCTGCCTACTCGCATGCGCATTCGGCATTCGCGGGGGCGCTTTTCCTTTACTATTGGAACCAGACCCGCGCGCAACGCAGTGTGGCACAGTGGACGGTTCTCGGTCTACTTTCGGGGTTCATGCTGGACGTCTACTACCTGAACATCGCCGTGCTGCTGATTCCGCTCCTCGAATCACTGCGAGGTTACGGGCAGGCGTGGCGAATGCCTCGGCATGATTGGAAAGGCCTGCGCGGGCTTCTCCTGGCCAACCTCGTTTACTCGGTGGCGACGCTAGGCGCGTTCCTGCCAACTCTGATCACACGCCAGATCATCTACGGACATTTCTGGGAATTTGGCTACGCAGAATTCGGGCAGCCGCAGTGGACCCACCCGGCGCTATGGCAGCCCCTGCTTTCTTCTAACCACGGATTGCTTACCTGGACGCCCATCATCATTCCGGCGTTGCTGGGCCTGGTGCTGCTCCGCCGATACGATGCTGAGCTGGCCGCCTATGCGCTCGCCGCAGTCGCGGCCTTTTACTATCTCGTGGCGTGTCATCCGGAGTGGCATGGCCTCTCATCATTTGGGAACCGCTTCTTCCTTTCGCTGGTCCCCTTTTTTGTCCTGGGACTTGGCGTTACCCTGCAGGAAACCGCGCGCTGGGTCAAGCGCGCGCGGACGGCATACCTTGCGAGCGGATTCGCGATCGGGGGATTGATTCTCTGGAATCTGGCTTTTATTCTCCAGTGGGGGACCGGCCTGGTTCCTCACCGAGGACCCATTTCGTGGCAGCAAATGGTCTACAACCAGGTTAGGGTTGTTCCCGGTAAGCTGGGTGGCGCTTTGCAATCCTACTTTGCCAACCGCAATGAGATGATGCAGCGCATCGAGCGCAAGGATGTTCAGCAACTGCGCGATGAGCAGGGCCACGCAGGCGAGTGAGCAGAGCAGCGGAGGAGGTCGTCCGCACCGCAGGCGGTGGAGCCGCCGGTTTCCGCCCACCGGAGCGAGCGTAATTGGGACAAGCCTGGTTGCGTGGGGGCGTTGAACTCGACGCACCTCGCGGGTGGCGCCGGCATTGCAACGAGTCGATGCATCGAGTCCGCTTGCAAGGACCAGCGAAAAGGGTTAGAGTCTGTTTGGCCGGATTTCGGTCTACATCGAGCGGGAGTAATTCAGCGGTAGAATGCCAGCTTCCCAAGCTGGACGTCGCGGGTTCGATTCCCGTCTCCCGCTCCATCTTCTCAAGAGCAGGGCAACTATAGCCAAGCAATCCGAAATGAGTCGTTGTGAATTGTTGACTTCCCGTGTGCAGACCACCGCTGGAGGTTGGCGGCTTTCAACGGAATTACCTCTCTGCCCTGCCCGGAGCGCGTTTTCGGCGCCAGTGATCGGGTACGCGGGGCGGTGGGCGGCGTGCACGGCCGGGGCACGAACAATGCAGGCCGACCGGTCGGACACGCGGCGACTGGTACCCTCGTACTGTAGGCAAGGGATTACGCACGTGCTATAAATATCATGGTCGCGTCCACCCCGGGCCGGAGGATTCCGGGGCGTGGGATTCGCGACCAGGGCAACATGGAAGACACATCCAGTCCCGAGACGGCCCTACGTTTCGTACGCAGCCTCAACATCCTGCTGAAGACCGTGCGCCTGTATGGCACGGAACACATGCGGACCACAGCGCTCCTGGACACCGCTTGGGAGGACCTGCGCGCAGCTTTGCAAGGAGCTGGGAAGACCGGACTGCTCCTCGGTGTGTCTGGTATCCAGGTACTACTGGATGGCGCGCCGCTCGAGAAGCGGCCCACGGACCGCAGTTTTGCCCTATTGCTTTCTTCCGCCGGACTCGCCAGCATCCATTTCTCCCCGCGTGTGACGGTGGATGATCTTTGGCTTTTTGTTCGCGGCTTCGCCACTCGCAAATCCCAAGCCGGATCGTTCGCCGTTGACCTCCAGGCCGCGCTGGGGGGAGATAAGGGGTCGATCCGTGTGAATGAAGTGCGCTTTGTTGCCCAAGATGCTTCCTTGGGTGACCCTGGAGTGGCGGCCCAGTTGGCGGCGCGATCACTCGGCGCTGAAGCCAAGAAGTTGCAGCCTTGGCTCGAAAATCCGCAGCGCTTGCTGCAACTCATCGCGGCGGCGGAAGGCGCCCGCAGCCAACCCACCGCGCCGTCAGCCAGCGCGGGGGAACCTGCGCTAGCCCCTCCCCAGGCACAGGAGGATGATGTCCTGAAAGTCCTGCAGTGCCTGGTGCAGTTGGGTCAGACGGCTCAGCAACCGGAATCGACCGGGCAGATCGGCGCCGTCGAGCAACATATCCAACAATTGCCGGTTCGGGGGCAGGCAGCCCTGACCCAGGCCCTGCTGAGTTTGGGATCACAAGCCCAACCCCCCAGGCCGGATGCCCCCCTGCTGCTGCAAATTGCCGAGCGGGTGGCCATTCGCTTTGCCTTGGAACAGTACCAGCGTGGGGATGTGCGGACCAACGCGGTAGTGGAGCTCCTCGACCGGCTCAAGCGCGAGATCGGTTCTCTGCGGCAGGTCTTGAAAGTGCACGAGGAGAAAATGGGGCGCGCCGGGCTGGAGGTGGAATCTCACGCCGATATCCTTGATCGGCAATTTTGGGCCGGGGTGCCGGAGCGCGCCAAGCTTAAAATCCTGCTGTCGCCGGAAGCCTGGGCCATTCCGCCGCGCAATATCCGCCAATTCGTGGGAGATTTATACACGGGCGGCGATGTGGAGCCGGCACGCGACATCCTTGAGAACTATGCGCAATGTGTACACGCCAAGGAAGGACAAGCCCGGCAAAAAGCGGCAACGGGCTTGACCGAATTGGCCGACCTCTATTCCCGGGTCGACGTCTCGATGCTGAAGTCCACGCTGCACCATTTGGGAGAGGAATTGAGCCGCGAAACGGACGCAGACCTGCAATCTCTCTTGGACGCCACGTTTGTTCGCCATAGCCACGAAGCCGCAGCGCGCCGCCAATACACCGCCGTCCACGAGGCCTTGGTGGCGATGGAAACGCTGGAGCGGTGCCAGCCCGCGCACGCCCGGATCCTCTGGCCCCGCGTTAAGGTGGGAAACCCCCTCCCGCTTTTCATTGAAGAAGCCCTGCACGCCCCCCGCATTCCTGACGACCTGGTGGAAGTCCTGCGCCGCATGCCCCACGCCGCGGTAGATCAGGTGGCCAGTCGCGTTCCGCGCTGCTCGCGCCGTGACGAATGGGAACGGCTACTGGAACTGACACAGGGAGTGGGCCACGAAGCGGTCGTGTACCTCCGCCGGATTCTGCAAAACCGCCCCGCGCCGGAAGCCACTTCCAAGGTGGCGCTGCTCAGCCGCCTGGAGCCCAGCGCCCTGGAAGAACTGCTTCCCTCGCGTCTGCGGGATTGGGATCAGGTTGCCCATGACCAGGTGGTGAGGCAACTGGCGAGCAGCCTGGCACCGCAGCGGGGCAGATTACTGGAGAGTATCTTCGATCTCCTCAACTCCACCGTCTGGGCGGAGGCCGTTGATGAAATCGGCATTTGCGGCGACACCTGCAGCGCCTCCCGGCTCAGGCGGATTGTCGAGAATGGGTCTTCCCCACCCAGTGGCGAGCCCTACTTGCAGATCAAGGCTATCGAAGCCCTGGGACGGCTCCGCGAATCCGGCGCCGAGTCACTCCTCCGCCCCTTTGCGGAAGCCAAACGTTTTTGGCGATGGAAGTACCCCCGCGAGCTGAGGATCACAGCCATGCAGGCGCTGCAGAAAATTGATCCCGAGTGGGTCAAGCACTTTCTGCCGCACTCCGGCCTGAACACCGCCGAGATGGCTCTGGGGCCGCTCGACCCGGATCCCGATACCCCCTGGCTGCGCCAGCGGCGCTATTCGCGCCTGAATCTGCCCTTTCCACTGAAGGGCGAAGTCCACTCTGCCCAGGGCAGCTACCAGATATCCATCGAGCAGCTTAGCCTGGGAGGCGGCGTGGCCCGAAGCCAGTGTCACGTCAAGCCCGGCGTTGCAGTGGGCTTGGAATTGCCATCGGGAATACACCGTGTCCACGGCCACGTGCTGGTGCGGGAAGCACGCCCGCAGGAACTGACCTTCGAATTGGTAAGGATTGGCCTTGAAGACCGCAACCGACTGCGTCGCCCACTCGCCGGATTGCAACCAAGTGCAAACTGAAGCTGGAATATCGTGCAAGTGAGCTCCGTGCAGCCTTCTCCCAGGGGAGTAACTCCTGACAATGCCCACCCTGCTTGTAGGGGCACGGCTTGCCGTGCCCTCTTGGTCCAATCGTGCCGTACGCGAACAGGGTACGGCAAACCCTACCCCTACAATAGTTCAGGTACTTTGGTAATTAAGATTAATCTTGACATCAACTGAACTCCGTTGTACGTGTTGCTGAAGGCGAAGCGAAAGGGAACTTGGAGGGCGCCATGACCGTCGGAATTCGAAATTGGTTAAAACGTGTTTCAATTTGCGCCGGAATTGCAACCTTGGCGTTCACTGCGGTGATGCTGGTCGGTTTCTTCCAGGCCACTCCGGGGCGGAGTTTCTCGAATCGGGTGGCGGGTGTTGCCGACGCTCCTGGCCCTCGCTTGGCCGCGGACTATGCCAAGCTCCCCCTCAGCTTCGAGGCCAATCAAGGGCAAACGGATCGGAGCGTAAACTTCCTCTCGCATGGGAGGGGTTATAGCCTGTTCCTGACGGGCGATGAGGCAGTGCTGAGGTTGAAGAAGCCAGGAATAGAAGGCAAGATTCGAGATTCGAGACGCGAAGCGCAGAGAAAAGGGGTTCTTCACTTACATCGAGCTGCGCACAGCGGACCGGGGAGTGCGGACTCCCTCCTGCGCATGAAACTCGTCGGTGCAAACCGTGATGCCGGCGGGGCGGGAGTTGACGAATTGCCAGGCAAGGTCAATTACTTCCTGGGCAACGACCCAAAGACGTGGCGCAGGAACATTCCCACGTATGCCAAAGTGCGCTACCAAAACGTTTATCGGGGAGTGGATCTGGTCTATTACGGCAATCAAGCTGGACAACTGGAATATGACTTTGTTGTCGCGTCCGGCGGGGACCCCGCAGCCATAACATTGGACGTTGCGGCGCACGGGTCGCCCACGCGACCGGCCTTGCGCATCGCTCAGGACGGCGACCTCATCATCGGCCTGGATGGGGGCGACGTCCGCTTCCACAAACCGGTTATATATCAATCGCTTGCTGGACATTTGGGGGGGATGGAGGACGACAGGTTGCGGACGCCGGTCCCGGGAAGTTACGTGCTCACTGCCTCCCACCAGATCCGCTTTGCCCTGGGCCCTTATGACCGAAATCAGCCGCTAGTCATTGATCCCGTCCTGAGCTACTCGACCTACTTGGGCGGCAGCGGCGTTCAGAGCTGCGAACCTGCGCAGAACTGTGGAGACCAACCCCTCGGGATCGCCGTCGACTCTAAAGGAAATGCTTATGTGACCGGATCCACTTTTTCGGACGATTTTCCCACTACCCCCGGCGCGCACCAGACAACTCTCGGCGCGGGGGGGACAGAGAACGCCTTTGTATCCAAGCTGAGTGCGGATGGCTCCTCCTTGGTCTATTCAACGTATCTGGGCGGCAACGGTCAAGATATCGGAAACTCCATCGCTGTCGACTCCGAGTTTAGTGCCTACGTGGCCGGATCTACTACGTCGACGACCTTTCCTACTACCCCAATCGCGATCCAGAGATCGCTTCCGGGCACTCTTGGCGCCTTTGTGACCAAACTGCGTGCGGATGGTTCCTCCTTGGTCTATTCGACGTATCTGGGCGGCAGTGTGGAGCAAGAGGCTTTAGGGATCGCTGTTGACTCCACAGGGGATGCTTATGTGACGGGCGATACGAAGTCGTCCGACTTTCCCGTACCGAATGCCCCGGCTGGGCATATGCTCCTCTCGGGTACCCAGAACGCGTTTGTGGCCGCGCTGAATGCAGGCGGCACAGCCTTGGTCTATTCCATGTATCTGGGCGGAAACGAGAGTGACACGGGCTATGGGATCGCTGTCTACTCCTCCGGCAGCGACGTATATGCTTATGTGACTGGGGTCACTTCGTCTCCAACCTTTCCCGTCGTAAACCAGTTGTATGCGACTCTGGAGGGTCCAAGTGACGCGTTTGTGGCCAAACTGGACTGGAACAGCGTCACTTCCACGCTCACTGTGGACTATGCTACATACCTCGGCGGTGAAGAATCGGATTCAGGCCACGGCATTGCCGTCGATTCCTCGGGCGATGCCTATGTAACCGGGGTCACCTATTCAACGAACTTCCCCACCGCTAACCCATACCAGGCGACCAACAAGACTCCTGCGGCGAATGGCACGGCGTTTGTGGCTGAATTGAACTCGACAGGCTCGGCCTTGCTCTATTCCACTTACCTCGGCGGTTCCTCCTTTGATTCGGCCTACGGCATCACTACCGACTCTTCCGGCGATGCCTATGTGGTTGGAGTCACTGGCTCGACCGACTTTCCTACTACCCAAGGCGTGCCGTACCCAACTCATAATGGCGCTGCCGGCGTTGCCGACGCCTTTGTTACTGAATTAAACCCGACCGGCACGGGCCTGGTCTATTCCACCTTCCTGGGTGGCAGCGGTAACGATTTTGGCTATGGCATCGCTCTCGACTCCTCGGGCAGTGCCTATGTGACCGGGACCACGGCGTCAGCCGATTTCCCCACTTTCAACGCGGTCGAGACAACCAACAAAGCTACATCAACAAGCTCAGCGAACTATACTGGGTTTGTGGCCAAGATCTCGTCTGCCGCCCCGGGGGTTGCAGGCTTCTCCGCCACCAGCATCCCCAGTTTTGGAAGCCAGGTTGTAAACAGTCCCCCAAGCTCTCCAAAGAGCGTGACCCTGAACAATACCGGATCCGGTCCTCTGACCATCGCCAGCATCGCCGTTAGCGGCGAGTTTGCCCTCGACCCTTCGACTACTTGCACCTTCCCCGGTGGCACGGTGGCGGCCAGCGGAAGTTGTACGATCGCGGTCAACTTCGATCCCACGTCCGTCGGAGCACAAGCCGGTACGGTGACAATTACTGACAACAGCACCGGAATTCCCGCCACGCAAACGGTAGGCGTAAGCGGAACCGGGGCAGCGCCTCCATCTGGCGTAACGCTGTCCACGCCGTCGGCCTTCGCGGGCCAATTTGTGGGGACGACCAGCAGCGCGCAAACCATTAGGCTGACCAATGGCAGCAGCACCAGCCTCGCCGTCAGCGGCATTGCCGTGACTGGCCCCTTCAACTTGGTCTCTTCCGGCACCACCTGCTCAACCTCCACCCCAGTAGCTGCCAACGGGACTTGCATGCTCGCCGTCAGTTTCACCCCGACCGCCACCGGCGCTGCCTCGGGCACCCTCTCGATCACCGACAACGGCACTGGCAGTCCCCAATCCGTCCCCTTGAGCGGAACAGGTTGGGACTTCCTGCTCGCACTGCCTCCTGCTATCCCCGCGTCGGAAACTGTCGCCCCGGGAGGGACCGCATCGTACCCCCTGAATCTGACCGGCCTGGGAGGGTTTAACCAAGCTGTGGCGTTCACATGCACCGGAGCTCCCTCGGAGGCAACGTGCGCGGCATCGTCGGCGAGCGCGAGCAGCACTGGGACGTCTGTCACCGTCACCGTAACGACGACCGCGCCTTCCATGGGCGCGCCGCTCGCCCGCCGTCCGCCACCCCTGGGGCCACTATCGCGCGGGCCAGGTATCTTGATCGTCCTCACCTTGTTTCTGGCCGCACTAGCCTGGGCAATCCGGACTTCGCGGCGACCGGGAGCCAGCCACATGCGGATCGCATTTGTAGCGCTGGGCTTGCTGATGTTGCTAAGCTTGACGATAGTCGCATGTGGAGGGAGCACACCCGCCCACAACGCGGGAACGCCGGCAGGAACCTATCCGCTGACTGTGACCGGCACTGCGGGCTCGGGCGCCAACACGGCGACCCACCCTGTGTCTCTTACGCTGATTGTTACTTAGCCGAGGCCGGGCGGGGCGGCCACGTGGGCCGCCCCCACGCCTGGGATCGCCACGGCGCCCATGACATCGGCAAACTGAATGAGGCAGCGCGGACCTCACCGAAGGAACCGCCAACCTTATGGATGCGCTTACTCCACTATCTTCGCAACATGCAAGTCAAAGCCGGTGCCGGGCAGCAGCGACGTGAGTTCAAAGGCCGTGAAGCCCTCGCCCATTTGCTCGGTGCGGCGATAGAGGCCGGGCTCACTTTCCACAATTTCGCGCCGCGCCCCGAAGTCATCTAAGAACGCCTGGGCAGCCTTCACCTCGGGGCGCCCGGGAGCTCTCGGTTGAGTCAACGCTTCGGCCGCGTAAGACCGGAGGAGCTTGGGCCAGTATTTCTCGAGCAGAGCAGTGCTGGCAAAGAGGTCCGCCCAAACGATCTGGTCGTTGACCGCCACGACCGCGCCCACCGCCTTCCGGTCTCGCAAAGTCCGTATCAACCCCTGGTAGGACTGCTCCAGGGGCGCGGCGACGGCGTCCACCCGCTGCTTCACCTCCGCGTTGCCCATCACCTGCGCATAGGAGGAAGTCGATTCGAGGGCGCGCTGTGTCGCGGGAGCCGCAGGCGCGGCCATCGCTAACGCGGAGACACGAACTTCCGCCCAGACCTTCTGTTGATCCTTGTCGGCCATGGCGCTGCGACGCACGCTGGGCTGTGCCATCTGGCTTTGGAAGGAGCCAAAATCGTATTTAGTCGCCACCCAGCGTCCGGGCTCAACGCAAAAGACCGCGAGGTCAATTGGATCGCTCGTGGGCGGAACGATGCGATCTTTCCCCACAATCCGATCCTGCTTGCCCCCGGTTACAATCTCGCCTGCCAACAGAATGAGGGGGCGCTCGGAATTGTTCACCAGGACCAGCCGATTGACCTCCGCCCCAGAGTGCGGAATGACCCGTCGGGGTCCGCGAATCAGCGGTTGCATGCTTCCGGCTTCGCTCACCAAGACTTCGCCGGAGCGCAGGCCCTCGTCAAGCGTCAGGAAGTTCCGCGTGTCATGTGAACGGTCGGCAACGACCGGGAAGATAGTCAAGTTTCCCCGGCTGATCGGGTCCAGCACCTTGTAGCCAGGCCCCGTCTCGCCCGCGTCGCCGCGATCCGGACTCCAAGGCAAGATCATGGAAGCTGCCAACATGCTCATCACACATAGACTGAGAAATTGTTTTTCTTTCATGATAGGTTCCTCCTTGTAGAGTTGACCGAGGGCATGAGTCCCGGTCTATGGGAAGAACGCTTCAGGTCACAATTCTTGCATCAAACTCCCTGGCGTGTTGCAGGCCTGGAGGGGGATTGGGAAGGGTCAAAGCCGCCGTCCTGGGCAGCAGCGAAGGATCTACATGGGTTGTCACTAACCAAGACCAATGCAGATCCTTCGTCCCGAAAGAACCGGGACTCACCATGAGAGCATGGAAGTCTTTTCGACAACCGGTAAAGCTCCGCTCTTCCAACTCGGTGGTGAGAAGCTCGGATTGTGAACGGTCCACGGACGCTGAAAAGGACAGGAAGTGGCCGGCGAGACGTCGTCGAATTCGATGAGCGGCAGTCAAGAAACCGTAACCCACCCCGCGATTCCGGTCATAAAGGAATCGGTATCGACGGAGCTTTATCGTGAAGCCGGGGCGAAAAAATTCGGCCTGACCCAGCAGGATTTCATAGTCATTTTGCAGGAGGTCGCGGCCAAGTATCTCCACGCGGACGTGGGTCCCTCCGAAATCCTGGAACTCCTCGCGAGCTTGCGCGTAGAGGAACTGGCGCTGGCGCGGGCCTGTGCCCAGGGCCACGAAAACGCCTGGGAACTTTTCCTGAGCCGCTATCGCGAGAAGCTCTACAGGGCAGCTTATGCCATCGCCCAGGAAGATTCCGCTGCCCGTGATCTGGCGGATTCTCTCTACGCGGACCTCTATGGCACTCGGACCACGGATGGCCGGAGAATTTCAAAACTGAACTCCTACACGGGCCGGGGCTCGCTGGAAGGCTGGCTGCGGGCGGTGCTCGCGCAAGAGTATGTGAATCGCTATCGCTGTCAGCACCGGCTGGTCAGCCTGGATGAGCAGACCGAGGCGGGGGTGCAGTTCCAGGCCGAGGAACCGGATCCGGCGCAGGCGCTCGATGTGCGGGTCGAGGAGGCGACCGACCAAGCCCTCGCATCCCTGCCAGCAGAAGATAAATTCATTTTGGCCGGCTATTACCTCGACGGACGCACCCTTGCAGAGATCGCATGCATGCTGGGCGTGCACGAGTCCACTATTAGCCGGAAGTTGGAGAAAATCACGTCGTCGGCCCGCAAGTCCATCTTCGCCGGGCTCATAAAACGCGGAATGAGTTTCAAAGATGCGAAGCAAGCCATGGAAGTCGAGGTGAGCGAGATTTCCCTGGACGTTCGCCGGCGCTTGATGCAAGAAAAAGGCCAGCAGACCGTTCCATAATAAGGGGGGACAAGTGCGTCCTGGTGCTAAGTCGCATTCGGGGCGAGAAATCAAAATCACAGCCGTCTCCCTTGGGGAGAAGGTGGGCCGCGACCGGGGCTTCCGCCAGCCGGCGCGGGCAGGGGCCCCACGTCTTGCTAGTGGTGGGGGTGAGGGCTCATGAACAGTCACCAACACAACATGATGTTTCGCGTCGGTAGTATCTCCATGAAAGCAACTTAGAATGAGTACGCTTTAGGAGACAATCGAGGCAGTTAAGACTGGAATGAGGTTATGACCGGACTCCCCAAAATCGTGCTGGCACGGCTGAAAGCAAAGCCTGCTGCGCTGCAAGGGCCAGGAACTCCTCCGGGGCCTGCGAGTCAACGGGACGGCGCACATCCCGATGCCAATCTCCTGACGGCCTTTGTGGAAAAGGCTCTGCCCGAAAGAGAGCGGACTCAAGTCCTGACCCATCTTGCCCGGTGCGCGAACTGCCGCGAGGTTGTGGCCCTAACGCTGCACGCACAAGTTGATGTGGGTGAGCCTATGCAGTTGCCCACTCGGCGGGGTTGGAGTGCCTGGCCCGCCCTCCGTTGGGGCGCACTGGCAGCAGCTTTGGGAGCCGTGGCGATTGTAATGGTGCTGCACCCCACTCTGCAGAGAAGGCAACAGGCGATCTCCAAGAATCTAAGCCTTCAGGCCGCGCGCCAAGCTGTCGCGCCCGCTTCCATGGCGTCCTCTGCGGCTCAGCCCGGCGGCGAAGCTGCCTTGGGCAAAGGGAGAGCGGCGCCTATTGAATCCATCGGCGATAAGGCGAAACTCGCCAAGGGGGCGGAGCGGCACAGAGATCAGTACCTCGCCGCCGTCGCGCGCTCTGAGACCAAGCAGCAAACCGTGAAGTTGCAGGCTGCGGCTCGCCTGCCGATGATGGCGGAAACTGGGAACACCTTGCCGGTAGGCGCGGATCAGGAGATTTCCAGAAGCGCGGAGGGGCGCTCCGCAGGCGCCATACAATTCAAATCGGCTCGGGCCCAGGCCACCCTGGAGCCTTCGCTAGCCCCTGAAAACACCGGCGAACAAATCAGCAATGAACCGCAGGCCCCTCGCGCGGCGGTGCCCGCCAGAATCGATGCTGCAGCAGCCGCGAAAAAGGCCCAGGCGCACCTGGCTGGGGCGATTTCCGCGCCAGCCGCTGCGCCGGCCTCTCAGGTGGCAATGGACGCACGCACGGAGGCCCAGGCGGCGGCTGTGGCCGGTATGGCGTCGCACCGGGAGTTCAAAAGCCCAGCCGCCCGACTCAGCCCCCTATGGAGTATTTCCCCGAAAGGCCAAGTGCAGCGCTCCGACGGCCGAGAGAAAGGATGGGAAGAAGTGCGGGTGGATGACGCTGTCACGTTCCGGGTGATTGCCGCCACCGGCCGCGAGGTTTGGGCAGGCGGTTGCGGCGGGGCCCTTTATCATTCCAGCGACGGCGGCGTGAATTGGAAGCTGGTCAGCCTGAATTCCGGGGGAAGCACCGTTACAGAGACTATCGTTGGCATTCAGTTGCGCGACCCTCAGCACCTCATGGTCTCAACCGCCTCCGGCCAGCAATGGGTTACCGCAGACGGCGGTCAGCACTGGCAAGGGCAACGCTAACGGCAATGCTGTTCACACAAGGGTTTCGAGAAAGCACCTTTCAATTTATTCCTCAGTGACCCCTCACGCGCCGCTTCGCTCCAGCCTCTGTCGCAGCGGCGACCGAGGACAGCAAAATCAACGCCCCCCCGATAGCCTCTATAATCCGGCGCCCCAGGGCCACCCTGCCAACCGCTCAGTAAACTCCCGCATCCTACGATGGTCTGCACGATACTCAGGAAGCTATACCAAACGGCGCACGTTCTGAAAGGCAGGGGCGTAAGGGATGCCATGTCTTGCTGCACCCGAAAATCTGTACGCGGACTCTGCAAACCCCCAGTGGGGGCGATTGCTTGACGTACTCCAGATGAACGTACCCTACGCGCGCAGCGAAGGCGTCGAGCTGTGGCGGGCGGATAGGAGAAGGGTCCTCGACTTTCTCTCCGGATACTGCGTGCACAACACCGGGCAACTTGCTGGCGCTTAAGGTGGCTCCCCCGCTGGTCGTTACGGACGAGCAGCTTGACGAGTTTGCGATCAAAGTAGCCGAGGTCGTGGAACAAGTGCATACTTTGACCACCTTCTGGTCCGGAGCGCTGGGGCTGGCGCGGCGCGTAATGAACATCTGCGAGAGGAGGAGGCGCGGGTCAACTTGAGCTTCCGGGGCCCCGGTTGGTGCCTCGGAAGAAATGGACACGCGGCCTACCCACAATATGGGCCCACCCTCAATCCATCTCCTCTTCTTCGCGTTGGCGCAGGGAGTCCTCAGTCCCATCAGCGCGGCGCTTCCACCCACCCTTCCCCTCGATCGAGGCTATCGCCAGATGTACAACCTCGACTTTGCCAGCGCTCACCAGACTTTTCAGGCTTACGAGCAGGCACACCCCGACGATCCCTTGGCCTCGACTTCCGACGCCGCGGCATACTTGTTCGATGAATTCGACCGGCTGGGCGTTCTGCAAACCGAACTGTTCGTGGACAATGAAAAATTCAGAGGAAGGAAGAAGCCCGCGCCCGATCCCGCCATCCGGGAGAACTTCAGCCGAGCTATCTCCAAAAGCCATCAGTTGGCGGAGGCCGCCCTCAAACGCTCGCCCTCCGACCGCAACGCTCTATTCGCCACGGTCCTGGACCTGGGGCTCCAGTCCGACTACCTGGCGCTGGTCGAGAAGCGCGACCTTGCATCCCTCACCTACACTAAGCGCGCCGGTTTCGCTGCCGAGCGGTTGCTGGCAATCGACCCGGCCTATTACGATGCCTACCTCGCGATTGGAGTCGAGAATTACATCCTGGGCCTCAACCCCGCCCCGGTGCGCTGGCTGCTGCGGCTTTACGGGGCAGAGACGAACAAGGAGTTGGGCATCCGCAAATTGCAATTGACCGCGGAGAAAGGCCATTACCTGCTTCCCTTCGCGCGCCTTCTGCTTGCCGTGGCCGCCCTGCGCGACAAGAACCCTGACCATGCCCGCGACCTCCTGCGAGACCTGGCGCAGGAATTTCCCAACAATCAACTTTACAGGAGAGAACTCTCGCGACTTCAATAAGCGCTTCTCCCCTCGAGGTAGAGCCGCGAGTGGAGTCAAAAACATGAGGATCTCAAACGTCGCCAGCGTCTTTCCGGAACGCTATTACCCCCAGGCTTTCCTCAGCGAGGCACTGAAGAAAATCTGGCACGGCAAACTTGGCCACCCGGAGTTGCTGGACCGGTTGCATTCCCGCTCCGGCATTGACGGCCGCTATCTGGCCCTTCGACATCCACTCGGTGGGTCTGATCAGAGGACCTGCGGCGCCGTAGGCGGCCTTACGGAGTAATCCCTGCATTTTCGATCAGCGTCGTTCCGACCCTGAGCCTCCTGTCTGCAAGGGTAAACTGAATGTGCCCGCAATCTTCAAGTTCCACGCCCTTTGCTTGTAACCTTCGACCTCCCCGGCCCAGTCGTTGCCATCTTCTTCTTTCCTCCTGGCACGCGGACGAGTACAATTCCTGCGCGCCTGCTCCCGATTGAGTGGGGGACAACCGGTGGGCTGCGCCGTGGCCTGAGACCTGTGCAAAGAATCGTCCGCATCAGCCTGGGAATTGCCATTGTCGGTCTGGTTCTATACGCCGCCCAACTGGCGACGGGTGACTGCAAGGTGGCCCCTTACGCTTACGACAATTGCCTATGGGTCTGGATTCGTGGGCACCTGGGCCTGCCCGCAAACCGGCTTCTGCGCATGGCTACCCTGGAGGCTGTGGGAATCGCGCTGGCCCTGGTACTTTACTTCACATGGCGGTACATTTTCCCCTTTCGGAGGGCGACTCCGGAGCCGCCTGATTCGTCGCGGGCGCATGTCTCCGGACCTCCAGCACGTTAGCCGATCGCCGACTTCCGAACCGTCGAGAGCTTTTACGCCAATGGCTCCCCGCGCAAATTGGCCGCTTCTTGCTTGTGCCGATTTGATAAAATGCCGCGCATTAATCGACCCCGCGGTGCAGGAGCTTTGATGTTTCTAGCCACCTTGTATTCGATTCGCCTGGGAGGGATGATGAAAACCCTTCTCCGTTTCGGATTGCTGACTGCCCTAGCCTTGGCCGCCGCCAGCGCCAGCGCCCAAACTTACAAATCCCATATCGACCATCCCATTGTTCGTTACCAGATGCAGGCCAGGCTCGATCCCGTGGCTAAGAAGGTCACCGGACACTATACGCTCACCTGGTGGAACCACACCGGCGACACCATCCCCGACCTTCGCTTCCACATGTATTTGAACGCCTTCAAGAACATGGACAGCACTTTCTCCCGCGAGGCATTCGGACGCCGCCGGCGCCGGGACACGCAACCGCGGGAGCAGGGCTCCGAGGAAGGCACGTGGGGCTGGGTGGACGTGAACAAACTCATTGTGGGTGGCGCCGACCTCACCGCGGGCATGACTTTCATCCACCCCGACGACGACAACGACGCTGACCAAAGTGCCATGCGGGTTGCGCTACCGCAGCCGATCCCGCCGAACGGCACGATTGAACTGGCCGTCGATTTCACCGCCCAGTTGCCCCGGTCGGTGGCGCGCAACGGCTACGAGGGGGATTACTATCTGATAGCTCAGTGGTTCCCTAAGATCGGCGTTTACGAAGGCGCCGGCGAGCGTGGGCGCAAAGAAGGTGGATGGAATTGCCACCAGTATCATGCTAACACGGAGTTCTACGCGGACTATGGTGTGTATGACGTTGAGCTCACGGCTCCCTCGAACTACGTGGTGGGCGCGACGGGATTCCGCCTGAGCGAACAGCGCAATTCCGACGGCACCACGACGTATCACCAATATCAAGAGGACGTGCACGATTTTGCCTGGACGGCCTGTCCGCGCTTCGTCAAGGTCACGCGTACCTTCGATTGGCGCAAAGAGGTCAGCGGCGAGGAAATCAACAAATGGGCGAGCCTATTGAATGTCTCCCTTGAGCAGGAAGCGCTGCGCGACGTTAGCGTTACGTTGCTGGTGCGCCCGGGCCATGTGAACGTCGAGGACCGTTACTTCCGCTCGATTTTTGCCGGTTTGAAGTACTTTGGCCTCTGGTACGGGCAGTATCCCTACGACACGCTCACTGTCGTGGACACGCCCCGGAACTCCACCACGTGCTGCATGGAGTACCCAACCTTCATCACGGTCGGCACCAGCTTCTGGCCGGGCGCGCATTCCTTTAGCCCGGAAGGCGTGACAGTGCATGAGTTCGGACATCAGTTCTGGTATGGACTGGTGGGCAATAACGAATTCGAGGAGGCCTTTCTGGACGAAGGGTTCAACACCTACTCGACCAGTAAGGTCCTGGAGACCGCCTATGGCGCGGCATGCTCCTATGAGCACGTCCTGGGTATGCCGATTCCCTCCTTCGCCTGGTTGGAGGTCCCGTTGCCGGCTTTTCCTTTTGCGGATATGCCGTCGATCCCGATCGGGCCGCACTTCTCCTGCGTGCAAACTCCAGAACGCACCGCCAGCCGCGGTTCGTATCTCGATAACGCCAAGAGCGACGACTTGGCGCGTTTCGGGTGGGAATACCTGGATGGGGCCAGCTATGGGACTAATTCATATGGACGAACGGGACTGACACTCCGCACTCTCGAAAGCTACCTGGGCGAACAGACCATGGCCCGCGTGATGCGCGCCTATGGCCAGCGCTGGCGCTACCGGCATCCCTGCCTGGAGGATTTCATCACGGCAGTCAACGAAGTCTCGGGTCAGGATATGAATTGGTTCTTCCGGGATTTCTTCCATAGCTCCAATGTAGCGGACTATACGGTTGACCAGGTGAAGAGTGAGCTCGTGGAAGGAAAGCTCGGCGTATACGATGTCGCCGGGGAAAAGCAAACCTTCTCTAAGAAAGAAGCTCCGAAGGGCGCCGCGAAAGATGCGAAAAAACAGTATCACTCGACCGTGACGGTGCGCAGGCTGGGAGAAACCCTGGCCCCCGTGGATGTTCTGGTGCGCTTCGAGAATGGCGAAGCCGTGCGGGAAGAGTGGAACGGCCAATATCGCTGGGTGCGATACACCTACCTGAAACCAGCGAAGGTGGTTTCCGCCGAGGTCGATCCGGCGCGCAAGCTGGCCCTGGAAGCCAACTTCACCAACAACAGCCGCACCGCAGAAGAAGATAATCGCGCTGCCGCCAAATGGTACGTGCGCTGGATTTTCTGGCTTGAGAACCTGTTCTTTGCTGCCGGCTTTTTCGGTTGACTTGGCCGGTAGAAAGAATACCGCAGTGCGCTTAAAGGGAGAGGGAAGATGAAAGTCGGGTCAGCCATCAGAGAGGGATTCAGCGTGACGCGCCGCGCCCGCACCGGCATCTGGGTTCTGTTCCTCGTGAACCTGGGGCTGGCAGCCTTGGCGGCACTGCCCATTTACCGCGGCATCCTCGGTTTCACCGGGCACAGCTTGATGACCCGGGAATTGCTGCGAGGATTCTCCACCGATTGGTTCACGGATTTCACGATGGCCCGACCGGGCGCGTGGGACAACTACGCGGCCACCATCGCGAACTTCGGCCTGCTTTCGATTCTGGTCAACGCCCTTCTGGTGGGCGGCGTGCTGGCGCACTTCCGGAAACCCCATCTGCCCCAGGGGCCGTTCGCCTTCTTCCGGGATGCCCGGAACTACGCTTGGCGCATGGTTCGGCTGATGCTCATCGGCCTATGCTGCTACTGGCTGGTCTTCCTGGTGCTGCACGAGGGGCTCACCCGCCTCACTCGCCGGTGGACGGTCGCGGCCCTCGACGACCGTCCGGTTTTCTGGATTAACCTCGCGGTCAGCCTGGTGACCCTGGCGGGAGTCATCTTCGTCAATTTGGTGATCGACTACGCACGCGTCATGCTGGTGTTGGAGGAAGAATCCAGCGCTGTTGCCGCATTCCTATCCTCGCTCGGTTTCTCGCTCCACCGCTTGCGGAAGGTCCTCGCGGTTTATGCGGTCCCTTCTCTTCTCGGCATAGCGCCGCTCGGAATCTACCGGCTGGTAGTGCCCTGGAGCTCCATCAATGCATCTCTCGGCAGCCCCGCATGGTCGCACCTGCGCGAACCGCTGGTGCTGGCGCTGCTTTTCTTCGGTCAGCAGGTGGTCATGTGGTCGAGGTATTGGTTCCGGGTTGCCACTTGGGCCAGCGAATGGTCATACTGCTCCAGACATCATAGGCAGGTTGCGGAAAAACGCTTCTGAAGTTGTCATTCCGAGCGAAGCGAAGGATCGCGCTCTGGAAATGAAGGAACTTGCGAGATTCCTCCTCGCCTGCAGATCCTCGAGATGACAGGCTAGATGGTTTTCCCGCAGCCAGTTAGGAAAGTCATCCCCAGGGCCTGGAAGATACTGCGGGCTGCTGAACAACCCGGCCCGCCGGCCAGCAATCAAAGCAAGGCTAGGGCATCATGCTTCCAAAAGTAAAGTGTAGGGTGGGGATTTCGTGGGTCAGGTCACTTCAGTGAGAAAGATTCCAGCCGGCGACGGGCCGTACGCCTCGCAGGCCATGTTCACGGCCCTCGAAGTCACGCTGGTTTTCGCCGGCCTGCTTGCCTATATCTGGCGCTGGCAATATGCCTGGCCACGCGCCTGGATGCTGCTCTGGGCAGTGATCCTGGCCAGCCATGTGCTCCATCACGACACCCTGCGCGGGCTCGGTCTGGGTTTGACCGAACTGCGCTCCAGCGCACAAATCATCCTCCCCCTAGCGGTCATCGCCTACTTACCGATGCTTCTCTATGGATTTGCCCACCACAGCTTAGCGCTTCTCCGCCCCCACTGGCGTATCCTTGGTCCCCTGCTGGGCTACGGAAGTTGGTGCCTGTGTCAGCAATACCTGGCGCAGTCCTATTATCACAACCGGCTGATGCTAATTATCCGCAACCGGCACGTAAGTTCAGCGCTCCTCGGAATCATGTTCAGCTTCGCGCACCTTCCCAATCTCCTCTTAATGATCGCCACTTTGATCGCAGGGATCGTCTTCGCCGAAGTCTTTGCTCGCCACCGGAACATCTGGCCCCTGGCACTGGCGCAGGCTGTGGGCGGATTACTCCTCGCCGCCGTTGCCCCGGATGCGCTGATCCACCACATGCGCGTGGGCCCGGGTTATTTCTTTTACGGGATTCGGTAAGGACAGTAAGCACTCGGCAGTAAGCAGTGGGCAGTAAACAGTAAAGCAGCCGAGGTTGAGGTGGGATGTTTCTTGGATGGCCCCCCTGCTGCGCCCACCCGGATGGATTGCTGCCTAGTACCTACTGCCCAGTGCCCTCCGCAGGCGGGGAAGGTCGGTAATCTGGCCTTCGAACTTCTCGGCCCAGCGGCCGGGAATCGCTGTACCACAGTCTGGACAGGTTCCTTTCGGCGTCAACCGATAATCCAGGATGTGATACCCAAAACGCTCGACCAGCAAGGCGCGGCATTGGGGGCAACGCGTATTCTCAAGATCGCCCACCTGCCCCGGCAAATTCCCCGCATAGATAAACCGCAACCCGGCTGCTCGGCCAATCGCTGCGGCGCGCTCGAGGTCCCGCGGTTGCGTGTTTTCAGGGCCGGGCATCTTGTAATCTTTATGAAACGCTGAGATATGCCAGGGAACATCAGGTGAAACGCTCGCCACAAATTCCGTCAGCCCGGCGAGCTCTTCCTCGGAGTCATTGAAGCCCGGAACCAAAAGGGTGACAATCTCCACCCAGAATCCCATCTTGTAAAGCGCGCGAATGGTGTCGAGTATTGGCTCGAGTCGCCCACCCAGTTCCCGATAGTGGTGGTCGTCGAAACTCTTCAAATCCACCTTGTAGAGATCGACCCACGGCTGCAAGTACTCCAGCACCTGGGGCGTACCATTGCCGTTTGAGACGAAGCCGGTCTTGAGTCCCGCTGCCTTTGCCTCCTTGAAAATGGCAACTGCCCACTCGCTGGTGATTAGGGGTTCGTTGTAAGTGCTCACCACTACTTTTGCGCCTTGCAAGACGCCGTCGCGCACGATCTCCTGGGGCGTTGTGTGCATCGGCACCGCTACGGCATGTGGGTCGCGGATGGCTTGTGACGTAACCCAGTTCTGGCAATACGGACAGTGCAGGTCGCAGCCCAGCATTCCGAAGCTGTAAGCGAGCGCACCCGGGTAGGCGTGATGGAAGGGCTTCTTCTCAATGGGGTCGCACTGCGTGCCCACCGTGTAACCCCAGGGCACTTGCAGTTTGCCTCCCTGGTTGAACCGGACTTTGCAGATTCCCAGTTGCCCTTCGGGAATGCGGCAGCAGTGACCGCAGGCAAAGCAGCGCACAAACCCGCAGTCAAGCTTATCGTAAAGCTCACCCTCGCGAACGTTGGCGTTGAGAATGTTCTGGAGCGCAGCCATATCCCGAACCTAAGTCCACCAGCCCCCCACGGTGGGTCAATCCGGTATACCCGTATTATACTCCCTGGACACACTCGCGAAGGGTTAAATGCAAACGCGGCAGCCGCGGCGGTCGCGGTCCGCCGCCGCAGATTTGTGATACCTGTGATGGGAGTGGCGATGGGAAATCGCCGCTGCAGGTCTATTCCGCCACGCGGTTCCAGTCTTCGACAAGCAGGCCATGAACTTCGATATCGAGGTAGCGGTCATCGAACGCCTGGGCCTGGCGCAGCACGCCTTCTTTCGAGAAGCCGAGCCGTGGGGGGATTGCGCAGCTCTTGAGGTTATCGGTGGCGCAGCGGATTTCAATCCGCTTCAGTTTGAGGTCTGAGAACAGGTAATCGAGCAGCGCGCGGCAGGCGCCGGTGACCAAGCCTTTTCCTTGGCAACTTTCACCGATCCAATAGCCGATGTTGGCCGAGCCGTTCTCCCAATCAATGCGGGCAGCGCCGATGATTCCCACCATCCGGCCTTCCCACCAGATGCCCATTGTGAAGCCGGTGTCCGCCGCCAGTTGTTCGAGTGAAGACCGGATGAGCGTTCGGCAGTCAGCGAGAGATTTCGGTACGTCCGACTCGTGCAGCCACTGGCGCAGGAAGGTGCGGTTGCGATCGATCAACGCACAGAGCTCTTCGGCGTGCTCGTGCTCCAGCAGCCGTAGCTCCGCGCCCTTCGCAAAGGAATAGAAGAACATCTGGGATGTTCACGGGGTCACGTGAGGCACGCCCGCGACCGGCATCGGACCGCGCCCTCAGGCCACCGCTTCCGCTTCGATTTCCACCAGCATTTCGGGATCGATCAGGCGTGCCACACCCACCAGGCTCGTTGCAGGGTGCACCTGGCCAAAGAACTCGGAGTGGGCTTTAGCGACTTCCTCCCAGCGGTCGATCTGGGTCACGTAGATGCGGGTGCGGACCACGTGCTCGAGGCCCAGCCCCAGCCTCTTCAGGGCGTTCTCGATGTTGTGGATAGTCTGCACCGTCTGCGCATACATGTCACCGGGCGCGAGCACCTTCCCGGAGGGATCGGTGCCCGTGGTGCCGGAAACGTACACCATGTCACCCACTTGCACGGCGCGCGCATATCCCACTTTCGTTTCCCAGGGTGTGCCGGAGAAAGTCTTGTTCCGCTTGATCTTCATGTGTAACCTCCGATTTCAGTGTCGCAGCCCTCAGAGAATCGCTGCGGGATGCGGGCGCTTGCTAGGCTTTTTCAAAATACCGTCGATGGGCGCGAACTGCCAGGGCCAGGCGTTGCCGGCGTCTTTCCAGCGCTTCGCGGTAACGCCGCTTTTCTTCCCTGCCACGAGGAATCACAGGGGGAACTTCCCGGGGTTTGCCGGATGCGTCGAGAGCCACATAGGTGACGAAGGCCGAACTGGTCTGCCGCTTCTCGCCGGTCAGATAATCCTCCCGGAAGACTTTCACTTCCGTTTCCAGTGACGTCCGGAAAGCTCGGGTAATGTGGGCGCGAAGGATCACCAGATCACCCACGCGAATGGGATAGAGAAAGTCCAGGTTGTCCACTGCCACCGTCACCACCTGGGAACGCGCATGGCGGTGCGCGACGACTGCCCCGGCGATGTCAACCAGGTGCATCACTTTGCCGCCTAGCATGTTGCCAAGGACATTGGCGTCGTTGGGCAGCACAACTTCCACCATCTCTACGGCAGATTCGGCAACCGTTTTCCCTGTCAGTTTAGCCATCGTCATCGCGCTTCAGAGCAGAATATCGTGGTGCCAAACAGGCTGGGCAAAAACCTTCCCTGCTGCCATTCTGCGCTTCGCTCAGAATGACAGCGAAGGACTCAGGATGACAGCGAAGGGCTCAGCGTGACAACAGCAAAATGTGTTTCCACAACCTGCTGAGTCCTGGAACCACCGCAGACAAGAACCGGACGGCCGGCACAGGCAACCCGCCCGCACCCGCGCTGGCTCAAAAGTTTTGCCTTGCCTGGTGCGCCCGCCTATACTATGCGAGCCGGTGGAGCGATGCAACCGGATTCAGCAGAACAGGAGGCGCAAGGATTGTGCCCAGAAACGGAAAAAACCCGGCGTGAATTCCTGGAAGAGGCGCTGCGCGAGGATCCTGATAATACTTTTGCGCGTTACGGGCTGGCCATGGAGATCGCGAAAGCCGAACCGGCAGCGGCATGGATCCACTTCGAGTACCTGCTCCTGCACCATCCCGAGTACGCGGCCACGTACTACCCGGCTGGGATGTTCCTTATCAGCCAGGGACGGCCCGACAAGGCGCGCAAGGTGCTGGCCGCCGGGGCGGAAGTCACCGGTCGCCAGGGCAAGCAGCATGCCCAGCGTGAGATGCAGGCAGCCCTGAAAGCCTTGGATAGCTGGGTGAAATAAGCTGCGGCGCTTGGGCCGGAGCGTTCGGAAATTCCGAGACAGGCTGAGAGGAAGTGTCTTTCGATCACCCGCGCCAGCCGGGAGCGCTTTTCTCAATTCAAATCTGGGACAACCTCATGTGGAGCTGGATAGGTGTGGTGGCCGCTGGAATCCTGAACGGCAGCTTTGCCGTTCCGCTGAAGACCGCGCGTATCTGGAAGTTTAATCATATCTGGATGGTGCATTCGCTTCTTGCCATGGCCTTGCTGCCCTGGGCCTTCGTTCTCCTCATGGTCCCGCGCTGGAGCGGCATTCTGGGCGCCGTTCCGGTGCGCGGGTGGCTGGGACTGATCGGCTGGGGTTTGCTTTTCGGTGTGGGCTCGCTTCTTTATGGCGTGGCCGTCGACCTGCTGGGCATTGCGCTGGGATTCGCGATTCAGCTTGGCCTTTCGATTGTTCTCGGCGCGCTGCTGCCGCTCATTTGGGCGGGAGCCCTCCGGTTGCGCACTTTCGGAGACATGTGGCTCCTTACGGGCCTGGCGGTGATGGTGGTGGGCGTCGTCCTGTGCGCGCAGGCGGGCGGCTCGAAGAGCTCCACGCCGGGCGCCACGGGCGGGCGCTTCCGCAAAGGATTGATCGTTGCGCTGGTGGGCGGCATCCTGGCGCCGTCGCTCAATTTCGGTATTCAATACGGCACGGCCCTACTGGGCGCGGCGGGCGGCGTGAAGGCGGGGGCGGGCTTCCCGGTGTCCGTTTATCTGGCGTGGGCGGTTTTTCTTTCCGCCGCCGCCGTACTGCAGGCGGGCGTATGCGGATGGCGAGTGGCGCGGGCCCGCGAGACCAGCGCATTCCGTCGGACGGGAGCCGGCCGCGACGCGCTCGGGGTGGTGCTGATGAGCTCGCTCTGGATTACCAGTGTGTTCCTTTACGGCCGCAGCGCCTTCCACCTGGGACCATGGGGAAACAGTTTCGGCTGGCCCATCTTTGTCGCCCTCATCATCCTGGCCTCGAATGCCTGGGGTGTGGTGCTGGGAGAATGGAAGGCAGTTCCGAAGGCTGCTTTTTACCGGATGCTCGCCGGCTGCGGCATACTGGTTCTGGCCGCTTTCTTGATCGGCCAGGGCAACCAAGGCTGAGCACGCGTGGCGCGTCAATTTGATATTGTAGCAGCAAGTTTATCTCGTCAAATGGCGGCGTAAAGCCGCCTCTACATCAAATTGACCCAGCGCGCCGCATCCCACGACCTCTCAGTTCAGGGTATAATTCCACGCAGGCAAATGAATATCTATCAGGGCAATAGTACGCCTGAGGCATACAGCCGGGAGAAACAATCCGTCGCCTTGACCTCGGTCCTGGCGGCGATTGTGCTGACCACGCTGAAGATGATAGTGGGACTCTTGACCGGCAGCCTGGGAATCCTCTCCGAGGCGTTGCACTCCGGCCTGGACTTGGTGGCCGCGACGATCACGTATGTCTCCGTTCGCGTTTCAGACAAGCCCGCTGACCCGCAGCATCCCTTCGGGCACGGCAAGATCGAGCACCTTTCCGCCTTCATTGAGACCGGCCTGCTCATCATCACCTGCGCCTGGATCGTCTGGGAAGCGGTGCGGCGCCTCTTCTTTCGCCAGGTGCACGTGGAGCCTTCGCTCTGGGGCTTCGGCGTCATGTTCATCTCCATTACCATCGATACGTTCCGCTCCCGCGCCCTTTTCCGCGTAGCGCGTAAGTACAACAGCCAGGCGCTAGAAGCCGACGCCCTGCACTTTTCCACAGACGTTTATAGCTCGACGGTGGTTATCCTGGGCTTGATCCTGCTCTATGTGGCGGAGCAGCGGAACCTGCCCCGGTTGCGCAATGCTGACCCTATCGCGGCCTTGGTGGTGGCGGGAATCGTGGTGTACATCACGCTACGACTGGGCAAGCAAACGGTGGACGCCCTGGTGGACGCCGCCCCCACCGGCATCAGTTCGTTGATAGCGGAAGCTGTCTCTCGCGTCCCCGGCGTGCTGAGCCTCGACCGCATCCGGACTCGCCAGAGCGGCAACCGGGTGTTCGTGGATCTGCGCCTGACGTTGGCCAGCAACATCTCGCTCGAGCACGCGAAATCCGTGGCCGACATCGTGGAAACGGAAGTTCACCGCCTCTTCCCCACGGCCGACGTGGTGATTCACACTACGCCTCAAGAACCCTCCTCCAGCGATCTGGTCGCCAAGATCCGGTCCGTTGCGCACCGGCGTAACTTCCTGGTGCACGAGGTGACCGCGTACGAGGTGGAGGGCCGAGTCAATGTCTATCTGGATCTGGAGGTGGACCCGGCCTTGCGGCTGGCGGAAGCCCACGAACGCGCCACGCAGCTTGAGAGCGAGATCAAGGAAAAGCTTCCGGAAGTGAACGAGGTGAATGTGCACCTGGAGCCGCTGCTGGTGGCCGTGGAGAGCGGGAACGCGGTCCCCATGGATCAGCAGACGGTGGAACGGAAACTGGAGGAGTTGGCGCGTGAGACCCAGGGCGTGCTAAATTGCCATTCTGTCGAAGCTCATCAGGTGGGTGGCAACGTGGTGGTGCGGATGCATTGCGCTCTCGCACCCGATCTTCCCATTGCCAAGGTGCACGACCTCACGGAAGCGCTGGAATTCAAGTTCCGCCAAGCCTTTCCGCAAATATCCAAAATCAGCATCCACGCCGAACCCCAGGACCGGGCCTGTGGCCAAGCTCGTGCCTGACGCGCCCTGGCAGCCGGTCGGCCGAGCACGTCTCAACGCCGCCGGAGGCATCGATCTGAAGTTTTGAGGGAGGTCGCCAAGGCGTATCCAACCGAAAGACCAAATCAGCCAGGAGACGTTATGAAGCGAATCGTGTCAACTGTTATCGGAGCCACTCTAATCTCGTTCACTCTTGCCCTACTGCCCCTTCCTTCCCAGGAGCCACGTCCCCAGCCGTTGATTTTGTCCCTCGAATGTCCGGGTGGAGATTGTCCCTTACTGCTCGGGACGCCCCAGACGGCGGGTATGCGCACGGGGTTCGTCCGGCTGAAGCCCGGCGAAACCGTGGGCTGGCACACGACGGGCAAGAATGAAGAATCGCTGGTCGTGCTGCGAGGCCACGGCGAAGCGCGCCTCGAAGGCCAGCCCGCGCTCGCCTTCGCTGCGCCGGCACTCGCCTATATCCCGCCCGCGACGCGGCACAATGTTGCCAACACTGGTGACCGGCTCTTGGAGTACGTGTACGTGGTCGCGCCCGCCAAAGCGCCGTAAGTAGACGGAGTCAGGAAAGTGCCGGTGAGTTACGGGGTTCGGCCTCCAAACACACCGCACCCCGTGTTTCCACGGGGTCACGGTGAGAGACCTCAGGAAGGCATTTCGGCGCGGCGGGATTTACGGCTTGGGTTTGGTCGCCGACGCCGGTGGGGCCGTGGCCGGCTTGGGAGCGGTGGCAGGCCGGGTCGCGGGCGTGGCAGTGGCACCTGTTGCGCCGGCATCGGCCACCGGGTTCGCGACGTCGTACCGCTTCACAATCTCCGCAGTGATGTCCATATCCGCGGCAGCATAATAAATCGGAACCTGGGCGCTATCGATCACCAGCGAGAAGCCGTTCTGCGGGGCATAGTCGGTAATGATACGGACCATTTTCTGCCCGATCCGGCGGATGGCCTCGTCGCGATCGGTTGTGAAGTCAGCCTGGGCATCCTCGGTGGAGCGCTTCAAGAGTTTTTGCTTGTCCTCCTGCTCCCGGGTCAGGCGGCGTTGCTCCTCATCACTGAGAGTGTTTGCCCCCTTACTCAGTTGGTCACTGATGGCCTGGATCTCCTGCTGCAGGCGCTGCAGTTCCTGCTGGCGGGGTTGGTACTTCTTCGACAAGTCCGCGAAAGCCTTCTTGCCTTCCGCCGTGGTGCCAATCGCTTCCTGGATGTTGATCACCCCGATCTTGCCCTGGGTGGCGGCTGGGCTCTGGGCGCGCGACAAGATAGGAACCCCTAGAAGCGCCAGCAGTGCGGTAAGTGCGGTCAATCGGTTCTTCATTCAAACTCCTTTAATAAGTGATATCCGGAATTGGGCCTATATTCTAACTCATTTCCCCAGCGTCTGGGCGGTTGCTGAAAAACCCCGGGGCCATGTCATTCTGAGACCTTCGCTGTCATCCTGAGCGTAGCGAAGGATCCTTTTCATTTGACTCCGAGTAAACTGCGCGAAGAATCCCGACATTTGTGGAATCAAGGAAATACAGAGATCCTTCCTGCGTTTCACTCGGGACTGGTCACGGCGACTTCCTCAGGATGACCCCGCGACATGTACTTCATCAACCTTCTTAGAACGTCCGCTCCACTGTGAATCCTACCCGCCCCTTGCGTTCTCTCAGACGGAAAGGAAGGAAGTACCGCATGGCGTCGATGTAAGTCGCCGGGTTCGGAAACATCGACTCGGGTGGCAGATCTTGGGGCGGTGTGATCACACTGTTCAAGCGCAGCCAATTGTATCCGTAGAAGATGTGGAACGGGGCGTTAATCATCGGAAGAATAACCTGCAAATCGAGTCCCGTCGAGCTGCGGGGGTGGAAATTGGTCACGCCGATCGGCCTCAATTCAGCGGGGATGGGGAAATAGGGATACTTGCTTTCAATCGTGGTTAAGGCACCGGGTGTGAGCTTGAGCTGGTTATCCCAAAGGATAAAATCGCCGCCGGCGTCCACGAAATAGCCCGCTGTAACCGGCCCGGCGATGGGGACCGTATACTCAAAGTTAGCGATGACCTCCGAATCGCCGCCCGGGAAAATGGGCGAATTAATGGGAAAGGACGTAGAAGATCCGCACGCGCCGGTAGGCTGGCCATTGGCCCCGACGGCAATAATCTGGTTGCCCTGGTTGTTCCGGTTGCACACTGACGCCGTGGAGGGATAGAACGCCACCGGACTGACAGTGCGAATGTCAAAGCCGCGCACATCCATCTCACCGCCGATGTAGAAGCGGGAGAAGGGTGGAGCCACCCTGCCCCCATAACCCGTAACCGTGGACGCCAGCAAGCGCATGCCGATGGCCGTGGGGTGATCCGAGCGCACGTGCTGAACGGGATGGTAGTACTTGGCCTCGATCACCGGCCGGACGGTGTTCACGTTCCCACCCAGAACGCTTCCTGAGAAGGCAACGGAGGCATAAAGATACCGGCCCCGTGTCGGATTCCAAACGCTGTTGATCGTGTTGTAGAGATAAGTCGGCATGAGGGAGCTAGAGATGATCCCGCTCAGAGCGCTGGGACCCGTCAAGCCGCTGAAGTTGATGGCTTCAAAATAGGCCGTAGAGGCCGCGCTGAAAGCCTGCAAGCTGCTGCGTGAGAGGCTGTAGGTCACTCCCAGGCGCGCGAAACTGCGCCGCAACGGATAGGTGGCATATAGCGTGAAACCGTCAGAATTCTGCGTGAAATTCTGCCCATAGAACTGGGCGTAAGTGGACTGGGCCAGGAGATTGGGGTTGAGACCGCTATAGATTGCGAGCTGGCGAATTTGGTTATAGTTGTAATCGCTCTTGAACACTGTGAAGCCGGCGGTGATGGGACGGTCAAAGAGATAGGGTTCCGTGAAACCGAAGGAATAGAGCTTCTGAAATGTGCCCCACTGAAGCTGCAGGCTGAGCGTTGCACCTAGGCCCAGGAAGTTGTTGGTGGCGTAGTTGGCCCCCACAAAGTTGCCCGCCAGTCCGCTTAACCCGCCCGAAAATCCGATGGAGTTCTTCCCCCTTTCCTTGACCTTCAGCAGAATGTCAACGGTGCCGTCCTTGGTGTTCTGCTTGATCTCGTAGTCCTCTTTCTTGACCTCGTCGAAGAACCCCAGCTGGTTCACACGCAGAACGCTCAAGTCCCAATACTGGGAGCTGAAAACGCTGCCCTCCTCCACGAGCAGTTCGCGGCGGACAACCTTATCCCGGGTCTTGGTGTTGCCGGAGAACTGGATGCGGTGGACGGAAAACTGCTTGTCTTCGTCGAAGTCGAGCGCCAGGTTGATGACTTTCCGCTTATTGTCAGGTTCGATGTCCGGCTGTGCTGTAAAGTTGATATACCCGAACTGCCCGTAGAGCTTGGTGTAGTTTTCAGTCGCCTTTCGCACCTTGGAGAGAGCGAAGATATCGCCGGGCTTTAGCTGCAATATGGGCGCCAGTTGCTCCTGCTTAAAGAGCTTGTTACCGCGAATTACGAATCTGCCCAATCGGTATTGAGCGCCTTCCTCGATGGGGATTTTCAGGTCGACCTCTTTGCCACGCCCCCAACTCCAGAAAAAGAACGGCCAGCGCCGCCCCGTGTCGACCATCTTGGTTTCGGGTTCCTTCGGCAAGGCATAAAAATAGCCGTGGTCGCGGTAAAGATCCCGGAGGTTCTCGAGGTCGGCGTAAATGCGGTCCTTGTCGTAGGTCTTGTGGAACCAGTAGAACCAGGGAGGCAGTCCAGCGGATCGCGAATACTTCATGGCTCGCTGCAGTTGGAGGTCCGTGAACACGGTGTTGCCTTCAAACTTCACGCTGCCGACTTTCACCTTGGGGCCTTCCACGACGATGAAAAGTAACGCCACAGAGTTGGGCGGAATGGTGCGGGTGCGGTGACGCACGGTGGCAAACATCTTGCCGTGCGCGGCCAACAACCCCTGCAACACTACCTCCGCGTGCTTGATGACGACCGGGTCGTACTGAGACTGGATGGAGAGGCCCACCTTTTGCTTCTTGAATTCGTCCAGCACATCCGACGTCTGCACGGTGCTCAAGCCCTTGTAGTCAATGCTGCGGACGAGCTTCTTCTCGCGCACGTAAAAAGTAAGAATCTTGTTGCCGTTGGGTGCGTCGGCGACCTCCAGCCGAATATCATCCAGGAAGCCGGTGTTCCACAGCGACATGAAATCGCGCTCCAGGGCGCTTTCATCGTAAACGTCGCCGGCTTTGGAATAGACCCGCGCTCGCAGTGTAGCTACGGGAACCCGCCGGTTGCCCCGAAAATCGATCCGCTCGATCGTCGGCTTGTGCTCTTCCTGGGGTGGTTGAGCGGGCGCCGGGGGATTTTCCAGTTTTTGTCCCTCCGGCGGAGCAGCTTTGGGAGTCTCCAGTTGCAGGTTCTGAGATGGCGTTTGAGGTTGCGCTCCCGCCTTGGGCGCGGGTTGCGAGGCGGGGGACTGAGGAGCCTCGGGAGTTTCCAATTTGAGCTGTCCTGGGGCCGGCTCTTCCGTTTTCTTTTCCCCCGCTTGGGGGGGCGTCGATTCTTTCTTCTCTGGGGCGGGCGGAGGGTTTTGCGGCTTCGCATCCGCGGGAGGGTTCTGCGCAATCATCAGGAGAGGCGACGACAGAATCAGGGCCAGGGTGAGAACACCCAATCTGCACGGCCCCGCTCGAAGTCCAGCCACACACAAACTCGTCTTTTTCAAGAGAACGCGTTCCCCCTCATACCTCGGAAAATCAAGACAATCCGATGCCGGGATTCCGCCAGAAGTTGGCCGGAAGTATTCTTATATCAGAAAGTACCTCCCCGTCTCCTGGAGATTTCGGTTTCGCAGGAGCCGGGTGCGTGGGTTGTCCGCTGGGCGGCCGGGAAAACCGTGCGACTCGCCCTAGTGGGAGAGCGGTGTAGCCCCGACCAGTTTGTCGTTAACGGGACGATAGTAGAGCCCCTCGTTCTCGACGGTAACTTCCAAAACCGCCGGAGGATGAATCTCACCCTGGATTAGCGCCTCCGAGAGCGGATCTTCAACATACTTCTGTAAAGCTCGTCGCAGTGGCCGAGCGCCGTAAGAGCGGTCCGCGCAAGTCTTGTCCATAATCCACTTGGCGGCCTCGGGAGAAAGCGTCAGCGAGATGCTCTTGTGTGTCAGATTCTGATTCATCTGCCCGACCAGCAGTTCCAGGATCTGGATCAGGTCATTATCGGTCAGGGCGTTGAACACGATCGTTTCATCGAGGCGATTCAGAAACTCAGGGTTGAACAGCCGCTTCACTTCGCTCATCACCAATTCTTCGGCCTTCTTCTCTGTAGCGCCTTCCGCGCCCGACTGGAACCCCAGGTGGGAGCGGCGCTCCAGATAGCGCGCCCCGATGTTCGAAGTCATGATGATAATCGCGTTCTTGAAATCCACCGTGTTCCCGAGTCCGTCCGTTAACTGGCCGTCCTCGAAGACCTGCAGGAGAATGTTAAACACATCCGGGTGGGCCTTTTCAATCTCATCGAGCAGAATCACGGAATACGGCGCCCGACGCACGCGCTCCGTGAGCTGGCCACCCTCCTCGTAACCCACGTAGCCCGGCGGCGAGCCAATCAATTTTGACACCGAGTGCTTCTCCATGAACTCGGACATGTCGAAGCGGACCAGGGCACGTTCCGAGCCAAACATGAAGGCGGCCAGCGAGCGGGCCATCTCCGTCTTGCCCACACCAGTCGGACCCAGGAACAGGAACGAGCCCACGGGCCGGCCCGGCATTTTCAATCCCGCGCGGGAACGGCGAATGGCGCGCGCCAGGGCGCTAATGGCTGTGTCCTGGCTGATGATGCGCTTGTGCAGCTCCTCTTCGATCCGCAGTAGCTTGGAGCCCTCTTCTTCCTTGATGGAGGTGACGGGGACGCCCGTCCAGCGCGAGACCACTTCCTCAATGTCCGTGCGCGTCACCACGCCCATGGCCGTCTCATCGATGTTGTACTTTTCGCGCAGCAGGCGCAGATTTTCGCGCTCCTTGCGCTCTTCGTCGGAGTAGAAGCGCGCCTTCTCAAATTCGTGGTTGGCGATGGCGTTCTCCATGCGATGCACCACGAACTTGATCCGCTTCTGCACGTCGATCATTTCCTCGGGCAGCGAACTCTGCCGCAGCTTCACCCGCGCGCCCGCTTCGTCGATCAGATCTACGGCCTTGTCCGGGAGGAAGCGATCAGGAATGTAACGATTGGAGTGGTAGACGGCGCTGTTGAGGGACTCATCCGTGTAGGTTACGGCGTGGAACTTCTCATAGCGGTCCTTGATGCCGAAGAGAATCTTGATGCCTTCGCTTTCCGAGGGCGGCGGGACCTTCACGGCCTGGAAGCGCCGCTCCAGCGAGCGGTCCTTTTCGATGGACTTGCGATATTCGGCCGGAGTCGTCGCGCCGATGCACTGAATCTCCCCGCGCGATAGCGCCGGCTTCAAGATGTTGGCGGCGTCGAGCGACCCTTCCGCCGATCCGGCGCCCACCAGAGTGTGCAACTCATCGATGAAGATGACGGCGTTCTGCGAGTCCATCAGTTCCTTCATGATGGTCTTCAGCCGCTCTTCAAACTGGCCGCGGTACTTGGTTCCCGCCACAATCAGCGAGAGATCCAGGGCCAGGATGCGTTTGTCGGCCAGGAACGACGGCACGTCACCGTCGGCGATACGTTGCGCCAGGCCTTCCACGATGGCGGTCTTACCCACGCCCGGTTCGCCGATCAGCACGGGATTGTTCTTGGTACGCCGGCAAAGAATCTGCACCACGCGTTCCAGTTCGGCTTCGCGGCCAATCAGCGGGTCGAGCTGGTTTTCCATGGCCGATTGTGTCAGGTCGCGGCTGAACTCACCCAGCAGTGATGTCTCTTTGGGGCGGCTGGGCGTGGCTTTTTCGCTCTGCACGCGGGTCATTTCCTCGCGCAGCGCGGAGAGCCGCAGGCCGCGCTCGTGCAGGATTTCGGCTGCGAACGACTTATCCTCACGCAGCAGGCCCAGCAGCAAGTGCTCCGTGCCGATGTGTTTGTGGGTCAAGCGCTCGGCCTCTTCCGCGGCGTAAGCCAGCACGCGCTTGCACTCCTGGCTGAGCGGCAGGTCCACGGAGGTGGAAACCTTCTCGCGAATGGGTGTACGCCCCTCAATCTGCTTGCGGATGGATTCAATGGAGGCGTGGGAACGCAGAAAACGGTTCGTGAGGGCCTTGTCTTCGCGCAGCAATCCCAGGAGCAGGTGCTCCGTCTCAATATAGGGGCTGCCGAACTGACTGGCTTCGTAGCGCGCAAAAAAAATGACCCGCCGGGCCTTCTCCGTGTACCTCTCGAACATAGCTCCTCAGTTCTTTTTCGAACCCCGCCTCCGCTGCCACACGCCCTGCCCAGGGAGTGCAGGAATCATGGAACCATTGGAACTAGCGTTTCCGCCAGCTTTCCATTCGCCAAACGCAAGGTCCGATTGGCGCGACGGGCCAAGTCCAAATTGTGCGTCGCCAGCACCGAAGTCAGGTGATGCGACCGGTGCAGGCCTTCCAGCAAATCACTCACGCGCTGCGCCGTGCTGTGGTCCAGGCTTCCCGTGGGCTCATCCGCCAGCAGCAGGACAGGTCGATTGGCCAGTGCTCGGGCCAGCGCCACCCGCTGCTGCTCCCCGCCGGAAAGCTCTCCCACGCGCCGCCCCAAGGCGTTCCCCAGGCCGACTTCGGCCAGCAACTCCCGAGCGCGCGTCCGGGCATCAGGAAACTCGCGCCCGCCAATCAACTGAGGAATCACCACGTTCTCGAGCGCGCTGAACTCTGGCAATAGATAGTGCATTTGCCAGACAAAGCCTATCTTCTCATTGCGATACAGAGCGCGCTCATCTTCAGAGAACTCGCTCAATCGCCTCCCTTCGAAGTATACCTCACCCCTCGTTGGGGTGTCCAGAGCGGCCAGCAAATGCAGCAGCGTAGTCTTGCCGGACCCCGACTCCCCTACCAGCGCCACGAATTCACCGGAGCTGACTTCAAAACTTAGGTCCTCAAAAACTACTACCTGCTCACTGCCGGAATGGAAAATCTTGGCAAGCCCCTCAGCCTGTAATACCGCCTTCATTGAGACCCTTAGCTCGTCGTGCGAAAGCGCCACAAGGCATCTTACCACAGGAAGACTGTGCACCCCATGGTTTACCCCGAGGACGGTTACTGCTTGCTCGCGAGCCTCTTTTCAAACCTTTCGAAAACGGGGTTGATGCGCTCAAGGAAACCTCCCGTATCCAATCGTCCTTTTCGCAACAAGGCGACGGCATCCCTCACTGCGTTCAGGTCCGGCTCGGACATCTTTGCAAATTCCGGGAGGAGAATGCGCTCGACATCCCGGGGCTCAAGCTTGAGGAGCCCGTCGCCATATTCCCTACTTTGTGCTCGAATAAATTCGGTACACAAGGAAGAATTCAGATAGGCAAACATGATCTCGCGAAGACTGGAGAGCGATGGATGCAAATAGATGCCGTGGAACGTCGTGAGGTTGAGGATGCGCGCCTCGTTCAGGACGAACCGTGGCCGCCCTCGGTAGAATACGGTCACCCAAATGTCCGCTGGAGGACGTTGTTCCGGGCGGTACCACGGATGCCGGTTCCGCGTGAGGAACTTCTCGTGGACGGCAAGGTGCTTCCCGCGGGCGAGGTAACGGCGCATCGCAGGGGTCAGGTCGTCCACCGGGTACAAGAGGTAGCACTTCTTGTTGCTCGTCCTGAGACGTTCAAAATCCTCCGCCGTGAAAATTAATTCGCCCGCCTGAGCAGACTTGGTCACACAAGGTCTGACCTCATCCTCCGATAGCCCGCCTTGCTTCCTCTCTAATTCACTCAGCGTAAAATACTCATTCGAGCCCGTGGCAATCCCACGGGAACACTTTGCCAGGCCTTCCAGTGGTGAAAACTGATCCGGCTGGTCCCGCCGGAGCGCTGTATCGAAGTAATTGTGCCATTTCAGGTTGGGGTCAAGTCTCCCGGCCTCAAGGGATCTGAGAGGCGCAGCCGTTCCGTTGAGTATCCCAGCGCAGAGGTCGGCAAAGTCCCGCGCGCCGCGAGCCCGAAATAGCTTAACTGGAGCCCCCCGAGGTCTTGAGGGGTTTTTAGATATCAAGAGGATGCATGATGTGGTCAAGGCGTCGGAAAATGCCCGCGACTCGTAATCAAGTACCAGGATGGCATCCAGCAAACGATGCTCCAGCAGGTAGGACTTGACCGCTACCCCGTAGTTCGCGTTCATGAACTCCGACGGGATGATGAAAGCACCTCGCCCCCCTGCGGCCAGCAGATTCGCCGCTTTAATCAGAAACAGGCAATAGACGCTCGTCATTCTGGACAGGGATGAGCCATAACGCCGGTTGAACTGCCTCACCAATTGATCCTTTTCTTCGACATAATGGTGTTTGTAATAGGGGGGATTGCAGACTACCGCGTCGAAGGGTTCGTCCAACATGCACTTTAAGAAATCGGCCACCTCGTACCGAACTTTCCGATTGGTCGGCAAGGATTCTTTCGCAACCCCGAGGATCTCCGGGTCAACATCCATGGCCAGCACGGCAGGTGCTTCATCCCCGGCTTGATTGATGGCGCTAATTTTGCGAATAAAGACTCCGGTGCCGGCAGCCGGATCGAGGATCGTCCGGGGCCGGACGCCCAGAACCCACTTGACCATGAACTCAGCGATTTCCGGCGGGGTGAAAAACTGGGCGAGATCTTTGCGCTTCGCTGGGGGCGTGATGCGGGTGTAGTACCGTTCCGGATCCGCCGTCCATGCTTTTCGATCGAGCCTGCCTGGCGTGATGTCAACCTCTCAGTCGGGACTGCGTCAACGGGAAGCAAGCCCTAACAGGCCGCGGAAAACTTGCAGGCACTGTCATTGTGAGGAGAGGACGGCGTTCGGCATCCCCTCCTCACTCATAGCGGAGGATTTCCACTGGGTTCAGCCTCGCCGCTGCCAGGGACGGGTAAAGTGTGGCGAGGAAGCTGATCGCGAGTGCCGCAAGCGCGATCCATACCCCGTCCAGGGGCCGCGCATGGAAAGGCACGGAGGAGAGCGCATACACATCGGCCTGGAGCGGAATCAACTTGTAAGTGTCGCCCAGCCAGGAACCGCCGTAGCCCAGGGCCAGCCCCAGCAGTGTCCCCAGCGCGCCGATGCCCACCCCGTGCAGCGTAAACACCCCCCACACCTGGCGCTGCCGCGCGCCCATGGACATCAGCACGGCGATGTCGCGGTTCTTTTCCATCACCATCATCACCAGGGCGATGAAGATATTGAGCGCCGCAACCACCACGATGAGGCCGATGGTCAGGACCGTGACCAACCGTTCCACCCGCAGGGCGCTGAACAGCGAATGGTTCTGCTCGATCCACGTCGTGGTGTCAAAGCCCGGGCCCGCCGCGCGCCGAATCTCCTCGGCTATTTGGGGAGCGCGGTAGATTTCATCGACTTTGAATTCGATCACCGAAACCACATCGGCAAGGTCGAACAAGCGCTGGGCCGCGGCGAGGTTCGTGAACGCCCAAGTGGCGTCGAAATCGAAAAAGCCCGAATCGAACACTCCCACCACCCGGAAGTGACGGAACTTGGGCACCACCTCCAGCGGCGTCAGGTAGCCTTGCGGACTCGTCACCAGCACCGTGTCGCCCACGTAAACGCCCAGTGACTTCGCCAGTTCCTTGCCGATGATGATGGGGTCAGCGTTGGGATAAGTCTCCGCCAGCCCTGCCAGCGAGCCCTCCCGCAGGCGCTTCAGGAGTTCGCCCACCTTGACTTCCCGTTCCGGTTCAACCCCCTTGAGCACGATGCCCTGGGCACGCGAGCGAGTGGAGGCGAGAACCTCTTCATAAAGCGTCGGCGCGGTCGCTACCACATGCGGCAGGTGCGCCAGGCGGTCCGAAAGTTGATCGTAATCCCGGATGCCGTTGTTCTGCGCACGCAGTAGGTTGATATTGGCAGTGGCGCCCAGCAGGCGGCTCTGCAACTCCTCCTGAAAACCGTTGTTGATGGCCAGGGCAATCACCAGGGCGCAGACACCCGCCATCACACCGATCACCGAAATCACCGTGATAATCGAGATGGCTGCTTGGCGCCGCTTGGCTCTGAGGTAGCGAAGCGCTACGAAGAATTCAAAGTTCATACTCGCTACCATTATCAACGAGGCTTTGTCGCGCGCCAAGCAGAATCAAACCGGCGTGGGTCTGCCGGCGCGCCGGCCGGATTCTCCCGGGACTCGCCGCGAAAAGATTCGCGGCCGCACCGGCAAAGAGTTGACCTCCTGATTTGACTTAACAAAAGCGCATTTCTATAATTCTGCTTCGGGACAGGGCAAACCTTCTCAAGATGCAAGATTCACAGGCGCCGGGTATTACCCTGCCTGCCGGGGCCCGGCGTGAATAATCGGCGTTCGACTTGGGTCAACTTGTCGTCGGCAAAGGAGCAACCATGGCGCAACTGAGCAAAGAGGATATTCACCATCGGCTCGAGAAAATGACTGGGTGGTCCCAGCAGGGCAACGCCCTGCAAAGGAAGTACACCTTTAAGTCATTCCTGTCGGGCATCCAATTCGTCAACAAAGTCGCCGAGGCCGCAGAAACCGCGGGGCATCACCCGGACATCGCGATAAACTACAATCTGGTTAGTATTACCCTTTCGACTCATAGTGAAGGGGGCGTGACCGAGAAGGACTTTAACCTGGCGGAAAGAATCGACCAGATTCGCGCCCTACTCCCTTGATCCCCGATGGACCATCGGCTCCTCCTTCCGCAAAACTACGGCAGGGGGCCGCGGGTGTGCTTTATTGATATCTACGTCCTCAGGAGACTTATGCAATTTTGTCATATACAACTTCATACTTGTTCTCTGCGCGCACGATGCATAGAATCCAGCGTACACTGAGGCGGACCCTATGACGATCCTCATGCAGTGGATTCACTTGATGGCCGCAGTGACGTGCATTGGTGGATTGGCTTTCCTGCTCCTGATCTTGATGCCCTCATTAGGGGTCCTCAACCCCGAGCAACGCTTGACCCTCTCCCAGGCTATGGCGAATAGACTTCGCTGGGTTAGTTGGAGCGCTATTGCCCTGCTTCTGGTTTCGGGCCTCTACAACGTCCGGCAGTATTATTGGGAATTGGCGTGGGGCAGGTCCTGGGCGTTTGTCACCCTCAAAATCATTCTCTCACTGGTGCTCTTCGGCATTGTCCTGCGTCTCACCATCCCTGCGAAAGTCTCCGACCGGCGCCAGACCTGGCTCATCGTGGCTCTCAGCCTGGGAGCGGTCGTGATCCTGATTTCCGCTTACCTCCGCCGAGGCTGACCCGCCGTCCTCGCCGGCTGGGAGCTTCAAACGCGCTGTCATCCTGAGCCTTTCGTCTGTCATCCTGAGCGTAGCGAAGGATCCTTGTCACTCGGAGCCTGCCCTGAGCGAAGCGAAAGGGGCCTCCAGTGGCGCCTCAGGACGACAGTCTTGGCGGTTTTTCCGCAGACCTTCAAGCGTGGCAGGAAGCGAGAATGCTCCGGGAATTACTTGCTATGCAGGGCTGCTGCCTTGAAAGAACCTTGCTGCTTCTCGATTTTCTTTTGCAGCAGCAGGATCGCCTGGATGAGCTGCTCGGGCCGAGGCGGGCACCCCGGCACATAAACATCGACGGGAACGAACTGGTTGATGCCTTGCACAATCGCGTAGTTGTTAAAGACCCCACCCGATGTCGCGCAGGCGCCCATGGAAATGACCCACTTCGGTTCCGGCATCTGGGCATAGAGCTTCTGAATCACCGGAACCATTTTCTGCGCGACCCGGCCGGCCACAATCATCAAATCCGCCTGGCGTGGCGAGCCCCGGAACACCTCTGCGCCAAAACGCGCCAGGTCGAAGCGCGAGGCGCCGGCCGACATCATCTCGATGGCGCAGCAAGCCAAGCCGAAACTCATGGGCCAAAGTGAAGATTTGCGCGCCCAGTTCACCGCCTGGTCAAGCTTGGTGAAAACCAAGCCTTCATATCCGGACTCTTTGCTTGCGGCTGTGGGAGCGCCCATTCCACTTCCATTATGCCACGCGGAACGCTTCCCTTCAACCCGGACTGCGGCCTGGTTTAAGGCTCCCCGAAAATTCTTCTTGACAGGGCCGGCCAACTGTCATACTGTCCTATGACAGAGAGCCGCCTATGATCCTCCAAATCAACTTCAAGTCCGGCCTGCCGATCTACCTGCAGATTGTGGATCAGGTCAAAGCCGCCGCCGCGTCGGGGGCGGTCCAGCCCGGCGAGGCGCTCCCTTCGATTCGTCCTTTGGCAGAGGAGCTGCGTATCAACCGCAACACGGTCGCCAAAGCCTATACGGAGCTGGAAAGCCAGGGGGTCATTGAAACGCTGCCGGGGCGGGGTTGTTTCCTGAAAGAAAATCATTCGGCATTGCGCAAGAAAGTCCGGCGCGAGCTGCTGATCGAAGCGGTCGATCAGGCCATTGTGCAAGCGCACCACTTGCAGGTGTCCCGCGATGAATTCCTCGCATTAATCCAGGAACGATTGGACGTGCTCGACGAAAGACGGCGCGCTCATGAAGACTATAAGGAGGATTGATCCGTCATGAATTGTCCCACTCCCCCCATCCAGATCGAAAATCTCACTTACGCGTACGGGCGCGCGGAGGCGGTGCATGACTTGAGCCTGACCGTACAACCCGGCCGCTGTTACGGACTCTTCGGCCGCAATGGCGCCGGCAAGACCACCACCATAAAGTGTCTGCTCAATCTCCTCCGCCCGCAGCTCGGGCAGGTGCGCATATTCGGCCTCGATCCGGCAAAGCGCGAAGTGGCGGTGAAGCGCCTCCTCTCCTACGTGCCCGACCAGGTGGCATTCTATCCGTGGATGAGCGTGCGCGAGACCCTGGATTACCTCGCTTCATTTCGCGCGAATTGGAACCGCAAGACGGAGCAAGAGTTGTTGGAGCGTTTCCAGCTCGATCCGGCGCAGCGCACCGGAAATCTGTCCAAGGGCCAAAGGACGCAAGTGGCGCTCGTCGCCGCGGTCTGCCCGGAGACGGACTTGCTGGTGCTGGACGAGCCGACGTCGGGCCTGGACCCCATCGTGCGCCGCGAGTTCATCGAAGCGGTGATCGGCACGTACCAGCAAGGCATTCCGGGCCAGCGCACGATTCTGGTTTCCACCCACCTCATCAGCGAATTCGAGGGATTGGTTGACGAGTTCACGCTCCTCGATCGCGGCCGCGCCGTGCTGACGCTCGGCGCCGACCGGGCCCGCGAGCGTTATCAGAAAATCCGCGCGCGCTTTGCGCAATCGCCCCCGGAACTGGACCTCACCGCGGCGTTGCGCGTGCGCCGCGACGGCCGCGAACTGGAGTTGATCGCCGATGGCGCAGGCCCGGAATTGCTGGAGCTCCTGCGCCAGCACAATCCCGAGGCGCTCTCGACGGAGTCGCTGACGCTCGAGGAAATCTTCGTCGCAACGTTGAAAGGTGGATAGCGCGGACCTGCTCTGGAAGTCCGCGGCTTTCCCTTGGCAATCGGAGACAAGCCGCCGACCTAAGGAACAGGTCCTCGCTACGCCCGCTTAATTCTAGGTAAGGAGTTTTCCAACGAAGCTTATGAACGTAAAACCAATCTGCTCGATAAGGAGCGAGTCCCCTATGCAGCTTATGAGCGCTAAACCAACCTATTCGATTTGGAAGATCACACCCGCCCTGGTGCTCGGGACACTGTTTCTCTCAATGGCCCTCTGCGCACAGGAGGCGCCCGGCGTAACCTCCCATGAAAATCAGCTCGCCGCAGTCGGGTGTCTTCGCAGCATCAACACGGCTGAAGCCTATTACGCAAGAGAATACGGTAAAGGTTTTAGCTCCACTCTTGCCGCTCTTGGAGTGCCGCCTGATGGTGCGAAGGTTTCCGCGAGGGCGGCGGGCTTACTCGATAATTCTCTGACGGGCGGTACGAAGAACAATTTCGTCTTTAAGTACAGTGCGGGCGCTCAAGACGCAGACGGGAAAATAAGCACGTACACCGTCACAGCCCAGCCTGTAAAGTGGCAAAAAGGCGTGAAGAGCTTTTTCACCGATCAGACGGGGGTGATTCGTGGGACCGACCAGAACCGTCCGCCGAGGGCCTCCGACCCGGCGCTCTAGTGCCTGGTTATAAAGTCCCTAGCGCAGACCTGTTTGGTAGGTGCGCGGCTCTTTCTCGGCAACCGGAGACTTTGTCGCGACGTTGGAAGCGTAACCGCCCCGGCGCTCGGCGCGCCACCCCTCCTGAATCAGGAGGGGAGTTTGCAGGGCTCCCCTCCTCAGGTGAGGAGGGGTGGCGCACCGAGCGCCGGGGTGGTGCTGCCGGGATGAGCGGCGCGCACATGAATAGGAGACGAGAATGAACGCCAAGCGAATCCTTAAAGAAGCACGCCCGCTGTTCTGGCCCTGGTGCGCCGTGGCGGTGGCGGGCGCGCTGCCGCTTGTTCACCCCTTCGATTGGACTCCGCTGATCTATCTGATTGGGTTCTTCGCCATCCCCCTGTTGGCGACTCTCTCCCTTGGCAACGAATTCCAACACGGAACGTTTTCCCTGCTGCTTTCTCAACCTGTTGGGCGGATGCAAATCTGGGGCGAGAAGATGAGCGTTACGGTGGTTGCGGTGCTGTCGGCGGTTCTAGTCTTCTCCCTGGCCTTGCGGGCCACCTCATTCCACCCAGGCCGGCCGCAATTGGCGTTTGCCGGGGCGTGGATCGTGGCCATCATCGCTTCGGCAACGTTTTGGACGCTTTTCACAAGATCAACGGTGGGCGGCGTTGCCCTCAACCTTGGGGTCCAATCTCTCATCGGTTTTGCCGTTCCCTGGGCGAACTTGGCCGACCGGCTTCGCGCCCGCGGATACCTGCTGCCGGGAAGCCACATCGTTGCTGTAACTGCCACCTTCGTCTTCTTGTGTTACGCCGGTGCAATGGTCTGGCTGGGCGGGCGGACGCTGATGCGGTTTCAGCCGACAGGAGGCATGGGCAGTGATGATCTGTTGATGGCCGGCCCGGACGTGATGTCGGGAGCCTTGGCCGGCTGGCTGCGCTGCCGTCCCACCGGAGCCGTGCTGAACCTGATCCGCAAGGAACTTCGTTTGCTGCGCCCAGTCTGGCTGATCAGCTTGCTGGCTGCCGCGGGCTGGGCTTGTCTGACCCTGTTCGGGTTGCTGCATCGGGGAGGGTTAACCAGGAATTTCGAAACCGCAGTGGTTTGTGTAGGTGTGATCAGTACGTTGATGATAGCGATTCTTGCCGGAAGCCTGTCGCTGGGGGAAGAGAGATCGTCGGGGACGCACTCCTGGCACCTGACCTTGCCCGTGCCGGCCCGCCGCCAGTGGCTTATCAAGCTGTTCATGGCGCTGTTCGCGGGTATCCTGGGCGCGGGGCTGGTCCCGCTTTTGATCGCCGGCAGATCATTGGATTCCTCCCGCATGTTCGCGGATGTGCATCTCAGAACAGATTTGCTGGTGGGGGCGGCACTTCTGACCTTTGCCGCATTCTGGTGTGCGTGCGCGGTCAGCGGGACGGTACGCGCCGTGCTGGGGGTTATTCCGGTGATGGTCACACTCTGGCTTGCCGGTGAATTCGGCAGGTGGGTGGGACCCGCACTCACGAACCTTTTTGTTTCGAGGTTCGATCCCTTCGCAGATGCCGGGTTCACCAAGGCGGTTATTTCACGGTTTTTTGATGTGCATTCCGGTCACGAACGATGGACGATCTATTTGTTGGAGACGTCTTACCCGCCCGTGCTGGCGTTAATGTGGACCCCGACGTTGGTACTCGCCGTGATCCAGTCTTACCGGCTGTTTCGAGCACAGCTTCAGAACGGTGCTCGAACCCTGATCCGAAACCTGCTGCCTTTGGCCATGCTCGCATTCCTGTGCAGCTCTTGCTGGATGGCTGCCAGCACGTTTGTGGACCGCGCCTTCGGAGAGAGTTCGAGACCGTTCTTTGAAACCTTCATGGCGATCCGGAACATCCAACCAGACACCGCGAAGGTGGACGCGACACACCCGCTGCAGCTCACGGTGGAAGATCTGGCCAAAGCTTCTCCCCTCTCGGAACATACGCGGCGCTGGCTGCAAAACGCCCGCATCACGGTCGCTCTCGAAGAGCCTCCTCATCACGCTCGATTCGGCTGCGGCGCAAACTCCCAGCCCATCGTTACCCCTTATGACCAGGGTTATTCGTGGTACTTGATCACCGTCCATCTGGCAGACGGTTCCAGCTTGTCCGTGGAACTCGAGCCCGTGCACCACTTTACGGTTTCCGTCGAATCCTGTGAGTAAGAGTCCCTCGGGCGCTCCGAGAAATTGAGCCCACTGCCAGATCCTCACGCCGTGGCGATGACCAACTTCGCAGGTACCCGGTTCACGAAACTTGCAAATCGCTGAGAAGTTAGCTAACATTACTTAGCTAATAAGGAGTCGCTATGTGCTCAGTGAAGGTACACGAAGCCAAGACCAACCTCTCGAAGTTGATCGCGCGAGCTCGGCGCGGCGAGGAAGTGGTTATTGCCCGCGGCAAGACCCCGGTGGTTCGTCTGGTTCCCATCGGAGTGGTGGAAGGCCGACGGCAGCCAGGCGTGCTGCGCGGAAAGCTTCGCGTCGGTCCGGAGTTCTTTGCGCCGCTTCCGCCGGCGGAACTTGCTGCCTGGGAGTAAAAGCGGTGCGCCTAATCCTCGACACCCATGCCTTCCTCTGGTGGCTTAGTGATGATGCCGCCCTCTCGACCGCCGCACGCAAGGCCATGGCGGCCACCTCGAATGTGGTTCTGGTGAGCGCGGCCTCGGCGTGGGAAATCGCCACGAAAGTAAGACTCGGGCGCTTGCGGGGAGCCGAGGAATTGGCCGCGGACTTCCAAGGCTTCATAAACCGAGAGGGGTTTACGACCCTGGATATTACCGTCAACCACGGCATTCGCGCCGGCCTCCTCCCCGGACCTCACAAAGACCCCTTCGACCGCATGCTGATTGCCCAGGCCCAGGCCGAAAACCTCCCCATCGCCACCAACGAGCGGATCTTTGAAGCCTACGGTGTTCGCCGCCTCTGGTGATTGCTGATACCGCGTCTAGTAAGGTAGCGCAGACTTTCGCATCGCAGAGAGTCTGCGGCTTTCCCCCTGCCATGGCCCGCGGTTCCGGGCCTTGATCGCCGTGGCCGAATGTTCACAAAAAGTGGACGTTTATCATGTTAAGAGCCGCAGACTTTGAACAGCACAAAGTCTGCGCTTGCTTCGCCGCGAGTTGCGATCCAGCGAGTGCTGCACCACCACAAAACTCCGGGGGGAGACACCCGCTCATACCCTATCGCTCCTTCGCGAGCATCGCGGAAGGAGCGGCCCTTCGGAGTTTCGTCGGCAAGGAGGAGGCGGTTGCGCGCCGTCGGCCAGGTCGCGTTCGCCCACACCTGCCGCGGGAATGAACTCGGCAGCTTCGCGGTTGCCGAGCGTGATCGGAGGGGCGCTTCTATCACGACGTCGAAAGTAGGTCGTGCTGGCGGGTAATCAGCGTCCTTTACTCACCTCACCTCTCAAAATCCGCAGGATCGAGATGATCGTGTTCCAATTCCGTGTCGTCGCGGGCACACCGTACAGCTTGTCAATCTGACCGAGATAGCTGATCGTTTTCATGTGACGACGGTACATCCCAAACACGAATTGCCCCTGCGAGGCCATCACCCGCACCAGCCACTCGCCCTCTGACGGAAACGTGACTGGAAGCGATGCCCGGACGCCGCCGGCTTTCGAGAGGATGCTCACGAACCGCACAACATCTGACGGTGGCGTCTCCGCTGCAAACGGATTTTCCGTCTCGAGGCGGATAAGATCGCGGGCATCACACAGCACAACTTCTGCTTCAAAGGGCAGCTTGCGGAGCAAGGCAGCGCGGAATTTTGCTCGCGATCCAGGTTTCCGAACGACAAACGTGCCCGCAGCACCCACATTCACCACATCATAATCGCTCAGTTCTCGCGCGAGGATGCTTGGGCGAAACGTCCTGAATCCGCCCACATTTACACCTCGCAGGAAAACAACGAGCGCCATACCGCCAATTATGAAGGAAAGAAGTCGGGAACGCCAGAGCACTCGTCAACGGCCGGCGGGCCAGGCATCCGAAAACAACCCACTTTGACGCCTAACGGCCTGCCCCCTTTGCGGATTACTCCTGCCTTGGCGCCCAGGGTTTACCAATAGCTGTCGATAAGAGCAGGTAGCGAGGGTGCGCGCCCTTCAGCGCTCCTCCGCGGCTCTTCAAGCGGAAACGCCAATCACCACTAGAGCACGACCGCATGAACCGGCATGGAATTGGGGAACGGCCGCAAAGGAGCGCAGAATACGCGCACCTTTGCGCTACCCTGCTACTCGCGGCCCTCTGAGCATTGATAAACTTTCTACTGCCCAAGATGGGCAGAAACTTCGGCCGAGGGGCGAGCGGGCGCAAGGCAACTTGGGCATCGCGCCTACCACTGAGAGCCCTGCAACTTGAGTCCGGCGCATTTGCAGGGTCGTGATCTGCGCGTAACCCCTTATTTATCGCAAGCCGATTGACTTTTGCTATCCTGACCCTTACCTAACCTTTGGTTAGGTAAGGGTCAGGATGCGAAGA